>MDTB01182971.1_pt1 | contig 33537 bp, 36 predicted proteins | sample 811161 | NCBI WGS metagenome assembly MDTB01 (sample SAMN05326650, study PRJNA326480) | marine metagenome | isolation source: seawater | place: Mediterranean Sea | collected 2009 | reverse complement strand
TCTCCCATGTCTTAAGACAAAGTACCATCGGCGCTGAAGGACTTAACTTCCGAGTTCGGAATGGGATCGGGTGTGGCCCCTTCGCAATAATTACCAGGCGATGTGTTTATATTATTTTTAAAAAAGGATGTAAATAGCTAAGAAATTAGGTCTTTAAAGGATTTATGGTGGGCATGATAAGAATTGAACTTATGGCCTCTTCGATGTCAACGAAGCGTTCTACCACTGAACTACATGCCCTCACAAATTATAGTTATAACTTTTTTTAATTATAATTCGATAACTTTAAAATCAATTAATTTAATCAAGTTCTCTAAATGTAAATTAGTCTATTTATTATTTAACATTAAATATTATAAAATATTTTTATCTTTAATTAAATTTAAAATAATTGATAAGTTATTGTTTTTTGTACCGAAATTAATTAAATGTCCTTTTTTTTTTATTCTATATTCATAAATATTTTTAGAAATTTTTTTTTATAGTTAAATTTGGATATAGTAAACTAGAGTAAACATCAAAGATTTCATCCTCACAAATATGTAAAACCTTACTACCTCTTTCTAAAGCTTCAATAATTGAACCTGAGTTGCCTATAAAAATAGAATAATTAATTTTGTTTTTATTATTGAATTTTTTATCTTCTTTTAAAAATTTAATATAATTTATTAATTTTTTATTTGAAGGGCTATTGCTAACAGGATGATTTCGAATAAGGAAATTATTTATACTAAATTTTTTCTTTTTTATTAGAGTTTTAAAGGAGTTCATTACTTTTTCTGGGCTTTTAATTTCTAAAGGTAGAAATATTGTATTGATAAAATTTTTTTTTTGATCTTTCAAAAATCTAAAAGATTTTATTTGCTTCAGAGAAGACTTCTTCCATCCCAAGTGCTTATTAAAACAATAGAACTGATCATCACCATTTACAATTAATTTATTAGGACATGTATTTTTTCTAAATATAAAATTTGTAGGAAATGATAAAGGTGGAGAGTGTATGTATCCTAAAATTTCAATATTTCTAAAATTTTTTTTTAAATAAAATATTAATTTATTTTGAAAAGGCTGACCTTCAAAAGGCATATAAACTAATCTTAAGTCTTTTTTTAAAAATTGTTTTACTTCTTGTAAAAAAATGTCTGCAAAAAAATTATGATTTGAAATTGAATTTAAAAAATATAAATTATTGTAAAATAATAATTTCAACCTGTTTAAAAAAAAATTTAAAAAAAATAAAAGATTTATACTGAATCCTTTCTTAAAAAAAATAATTACTATATTTTCATTTACTATTTCTGGTTTTTTTTTTCCTAAAAAAATTACAAACCAAAGAGTATTTTTCAAATTTTTTGAATTTATATTTAAGTAACGATCTTTAAATGACCCATCATTTTCAAAATCACCATCAAGCGCCCAAGTAAAAAAAATCTTATTATAAAAAGGTAATTTTTTTTTTCGAAAGATTTGTGGATTGAGATACTTTAAACTATATAAAATATCTTTTAAAATTATATAAATATTTTTTATTTTTTTTGATCTTACATTTAATATTTTTGATAGAGTATAAGAACCTATAAAATTTATATAACAGGCAGGATAAAAAATAGAATTTTTTTCAGTATATTTTTCAAATTGTAAATTATTTAAAAAAACTTTTACTTTTTTAATTAAATAACTTTTTTTTAAACTCATTTACTCCCCGCCGGCGATAGCTGGAACTTTATTGCATATGTAGGTGTTTTTTTCTGATCCAAGAAAATACACAAATTCTGCTATCTCATATGGACTAGCCATTCTTCCGATTGGTATCAACTTAGATCTTTCCTTTAAGTTTTTAGAGGGTAATTTTTTATGTAATTTTGTATTTGTTGCTCCAACTCTTATTGTATTAATTAAAACATTATTTTTTGACCATTCTTTGGTAAAGCTTGGAAAAAATTCTAAAGCATGTTTAGAAAATGAATAAGGAAAATTTTTTTTACCGCCGCCGTATTTAACACCAATCGAACCTAAATGCACGATTCTACCCCATTTTTTTCTATTCATCTCTAAACCCATTATTTTTGTTAGTAATATCGCAGGATACAAATTTACCTTTAATGCATCTTCAATATTTTTTAGTCTTAAGTTTTTATAATCTATTTCTTTTAAAAATCCTGATGCGTTTACAAATATACTAAAATTCTTAAATATTTTTTTATTAAGAAATTTTTCGATTTTTTTAGTCGATGTTAAGAAATTAAACTTAATTAATTTTATTTTATTTTTTTTATTTATGAAATTAAAAAAATTTTTGTTCCCTTTATTATAATGAGCTAGAATCTCAAAATTATTTTTTAAATAAATTTTCATTATTTCAACGCCAATATCTGAGCTGGCGCCTAAAATAAAAACTTTTTTTTTATAATTCATAGATTTATTTTTTGATTTTTTTCCAAGCATCATGATGACTTCTGCCAATCAAGTCTCCATGAACATCGCAGACATTACATGGACTTAATGATCTGTCTGCATTATTTAACATTTCTCTAGCTAACTTTGATCTGTCAGATAACCAAATGTCTAATAATTTACTTTGATTAAGATTACCTAAAATATTTTTTTTTCCCCAATCGTGAGAGCACATTAAAACATCACCATTATAATCTAAGAAAAATTTATAACTTGGATAAAAGCAAGTTTTATTTAATTTTTTTTTTCTAGCTTTTATTTTGTACTCTGCATTTTCTAACATGCCGCCTCTATTGCTTAAAGTAATTCCAAAATCTTGTTCTTGAGGAAGATACCTTGCCCTAAGCACATATTGCGAATTGTTAAGGTTTAATTTCTTACCTAAGTTGATAAATTCTTTATGTTGCTCAATACCATCATACAAACTGATTTGAAGTCTATCTAAGCCTGAGTCATAAAGTTTTTTCAATCTTTTATCATTTAAAACATCCCCATTTGATATCATTTCAATTCTTGATCCTGGTAATGTTTTTTTTGCGTAGTTTACCAAATTATAGATATTTTTATCTAGCATTGGTTCTACAAAACCTGAATAAATTATTAAGCCAGAGTAATCTAAATTTTTTAGTTCATCACATAATTTTTTATGAAGTTCAAATTTTATAAATTCGTTTCTATGTTTATAATCTGGAGCGCTTCTAGGGCAGAATGAGCATTTTCTATTACATAATCCTGACTCGCTAATTTCTACCTCAGATGGCAGTGGAATTTTGGTATTAGGAACATACTGTAATCTTTGAGCTACTGCTTTTTCTTTAACTTCAATTTGAGGATCGAAAAATTTTAATTCTTCTTTTTTTGTCATTTTAAAAGTACTTCTCTAATAGTATCATTAATTAAGTCAAAATCTTTAATTTCTTTAATACTTGATATACCTTTTTTTCTTACGCTAATATAGCGAGGATATTTATCAATTTTTTTTTTATCTAAAAAAATATTTTTATAAATATCATTCTGTAATTTAATTGGATTAATTGGAATTTTTTTAAGATCTAACCTTGTTGGAAGTTTAAAAGTATAAAGTAATTTATAAACTAAGTTAAATAAGTGATTTTTTTTTTTATTCGCATAAAAAAGTTCTGATAATAAACCTAAACCTACTGCTTCTCCATGTCTGATGTAATCTTTCTTTAAAATATTCTCTATAGCCATTTCAATTGCATGAGCAAATGTGTGTCCAAAATTCAGACTTAATCTTAAATCTTTTTCGTAAATATCGTTTAGAAAAAATTTAATTTTAGTTTTGAGAGTCAAATAACATATTTTAAAAATTATTGAATTTTTTCTACTAATAATATTTTTTTTATTTTTTTCTAAAAAATTTAATATACTATTATTATCAATTACACCGCATTTAATTATTTCAGCAATTCCAGCGTTAAACTCTCTTTCTGGTAAATTCGAAATTACCTTTTCTAAAATAAAAACATTTTTTGGGTGATAATAGGTCCCTATAGAATTGATTATTCCTTTATAATTTATAGCTGTTTTTCCTCCAATTGAACTATCGATTATTGCTGTCATAGTAGAAGGAATGCAATAGTAATAAAGACCTCTTAAATATAAACTACTAGCAAGTGCTGCTACGTCTCCTACTACACCGCCTCCAAAAGATATAATAATAGACCTTTTTGTAAACTTTTTATTTAATAATAAATTTATTATTTGAAAAAGTAATTTTTCATTTTTATTTATTTTTTTTCCTATGCACTTAAAATTAAAAATATTACATCCAGATAATTTAAGCTCTTCATAAATTTCATTAACCAGATTTTTATCAACGTTATTATCGTAAATAAAAAGCACGTTTTTATCTGATTCTATTTTCTCTAGCGATTTAGATATAGCTCCTATATTATTCTTTTTGCAAAAGGTTACATAATGCTCTGAATTATTTATTTTATAGGTTAGATTCACTTTTTTATTTGTAAAATTTAAAATAACGATCTCGGTGAAGCTGAGCCTGAGCTTTAGTGTAATCTTCAAAAATATCAATGGAAAAACTATCGCCCATTAAATTTATGGTTTTAATCTTTAAACCAATATCTAGTGCCCTTAGAAGCTCAATATCTTCAACTTTTTCTGTTTCTGATCTTTTTGATTTTCCAAATTTAATAAGTGACTCTGGTCGAAACGAAATCACAGAAAGATGTTTTTTAAAAAATTTTACCTTATGCTTAAATTCATGAGGAATATTAGCTCTAGAAATATACAGCACATCATTATTATCATTTGCTACAATTTTTACTAGATTAGTATTATTAGTAGCTTTTATTTTTAAGTTAGGTAAGACAATATCTGTTTTTTTGAAATTTTTAAAATGAAAGTCGATAACTTTATCAATATGCGCTGGACTTATTAAAGGCTCATCACCCTGAACATCAACGATTAAGTCATATTTTTTTCCAATTTTTTTGAAAGCTTCACAAATTCTGTCTGTTCCGTTAAAATGATGTTTCGAGGTAAGCATTGCTTTAGCACCAAATTTTTTTGCCACTTTTAAAATCTTTTTATCGTCACAACAAATTATTGCGTCATCTATTTTTTTAGAAAGAAGAGTTCGTCTATAAACGTGAATAATTATAGGTATATTATTAATAGGTAAAAGAGCTTTAGCTGGCAATCTTCTTGAGTTTAACCTTGTAGGAATTAAGGCTAATACCTTATTTTTTTTTTTAACCATTTATCCAACCTCCATCTATATTAATTGTTTCTCCGGTTATATAATATGAATTATCTGAAAGAAGGAAAGCTACTAGTTCCGATATCTCTTGAGATTTGCCCCATCTTTTCATTGGAATTTTTGATAAAGTCCACTTGTAAAGCTTTCTTTTCTTTTTAAATTTGTTGAAATAACTTGTAGCTACAAATCCTGGACTGACTAAATTAAACCTTATATTTTTTTTTATATATTCAAGCGCCAAACACTGAGTCAAGCTTTTAAGTGCACCTTTAGTTGAAGAATAGCCACTTAAATCCTTAAACCCCACCTCTCCCACAATAGAGCCAATGTTAACGACAGAGGAAGAAATATTATTTTTTTTTACATAATTGACAAATAATTTTAATATTTCAAAAATTGAAAAAAAATTTATATCAAATATCTCTTTTATATTTTGTTTTGAAATTTCCGTAAATTTTTTTCTTTGTCTAATACCTGCATTATTTACTAAACCACTTATAAGTTTTTTATCTTTTACTGATTGACTAAGAATTTTTTTAATATTTGATAAATTTCTTACATCACCAGAAAACACTTTCACATTTTTAAAATTTTTAAAATACTTTAAATCAGATTTTGATCTTGTAATTCCATATACAAACGCACCATTTTTTGAAAAATTTTCAACCATATCCCTCCCTAATCCTTTTCCAGCGCCTGTTATAAGTATATTTTTATTATTTAAATTCATTGATAAATAAAAGTTTTTTAAACTTTATACCTCTAATTATAAATAAAAAATATTTTAACCTTTGCCTTATCAGTAAAAATTTTTGATGTATTAAGTTTATTTTCATTGACTTAAATAATAGGTAATTCTCATTTATCCATTGACTCATTTCGTTTAAATACATTTTTAAGTTTCTCTTTGAGAAATTAGAATCATGCAATCTATAATAAGCTAGAGGCTTTTGAATACATCCTATTTTATTTTTAATACTCATTTTTACAAAAAAATCAAAGTCTCCAATAATATTATACTTTGCTTTAAAAGCTTTCTTTTCAAAAATTTTTTTTCTTATGCATGTTGTTAAAATACCTATAGGATATTTCTTTAAAATTTTTTTTGTTATAAAACCACTAGGAAGTTCATAATTATAAGGAATAGACAGTTTTTTTTTATCTTGATGGAATATGTAATAATTTGAATAAACTATATCATATTCGTCATTAGACTCCATAAAGGTCGCTAGAGTATTAATCATATTTTTTTTCCAACGATCATCTGAGTCTAAAAAAAAAATATATTTTCCCTTTGTCTTTTTTATAGCTTGATTCCTAGCATCATATAGCTTTAGAAATTTTTTTGATTTAAAATATTTAATTCTTTTATCTTTAACGCTTTTTAAAATCTTTTTGCTATTATCTTTTGATAGATTATCAAAAAAAATTAGTTCCCAATTTTTATAAGTTTGGGATAGTATACTTTGAAGACTTTCTGATAAATATTTCTCACCGTTATGACAATTCATTATAATACTCACTAAAGGAAGTGTTTTATTTTTTTTCATAAAATTTGTATAAAAATATTTTACTCTTATTTATTTTTCGTGATCAATTTACTAGATTTTTTTCTAATTAAATATTTTTCTAAGTTTTTTATTTTTTAAAAAAAATTCTAAATTTTTTTTATCTCTGATGGTATCCATGCACTGCCAAAAACCCTTATGTTGAAAAGCTGACAGTAATTTTTTTTTTGTTATATTTTCTAATGGCTCTCTTTCGAGGTATGTGTTATCATTTTTTATATAATTAAAAAATTTTGGATTAATTACAAAAAACCCACCATTAATCCAGCCTTCATCGGTTCTGGATTTTTCCTTAAAATATTTTACTAGTCCGTTTTTTAATTTCAAATGACCAAATCTTGCTGGGGGCCTAACTGCAGTTAGTGTAACTAGTTTTTTTTTAGTTTTGTGAAATTTTATAAGTTTTTTTAAATTGACATCTGACAATCCGTCTCCATAGGTCATCAAAAAAGTCTCATTATTTATAAATTTCTTTAATCTTTTTAAACGTCCACCTGTCATCGTCTTGTTTCCTGTATTTATTAAATGAATATTCCAATCTTTCTTAAAATTTTTAAAATAATCTCTTAATATTTTTCCCTTATAGCCGAGTGCAATATAAAAGTCCCTATGGCCCGCATTTGCAAAATAGTTCATAATTCTTAGAATTAAAGGTTTTCCATTTATTTTCACCATAGGTTTAGGTATTGTTTTAGTGTACTCAGATATCCTGGTTCCTAAGCCGCCGGCTAAAATTACTACTTTCATAATTTTCTCTCTAGTACTCTTTCATAATACTTAATTTGATCAATTGAAAAATTTTGTATATTTTTTTTGTTGTTATAAAATTCTTTATACCAACTAATAGTCAATTTTGTAGTTTCTTTAAAGTTTAATACACTTCTCCAACCTAAAATTTTAGATGCTTTATTACAGTTTAATTTAAGTAGTGTTGATTCAAAATGATTTTTAATTTTATTTTTTTTTATCTTCCAATTCACATTTTTCCAATATAATTCCATAGTTTGTACTAAAGATTGCACGTCATGATTATTGTGACTACCTGGGCCAAAATTAAATACTTCACCGTCTAACTTTTTATTATCTTTTAATCTTGAAGCTAAAATCATATAGCCTCCTACTGCCTCGAGCACGTGCTGCCATGGTCTTGTAGATTTTGGGTTTCTGAGTATCACTGTTTTTTTTTTTGACCACGATTTTATACAGTCAGGTACCAATCTATCATTTGACCAATCTCCACCACCAATAACGTTTCCAGCTCTAGCTACTCCTAATAAAATATTCTTTTTAGTTGAAAAATATGATTTTATATATGATTGAATAACTAGCTCAGCTGATCCTTTAGAAGCACTATATGGATCTGTACCACCTAGAATATCTTGTTCCTTATAACCTCTTTTAAATTCTAAGTTTTTGTAGCTTTTATCGCTAGTGATTATAATAGAAATGCATTTTTTTTTGATTTTTTTTAAACTATTCAACACATTTAAGGTTCCTATTATATTTGTTTCAAAAGTATTTACTGGGTCCAAATACGACCGTTTTACTAAAGATTGTGCGGCTAAGTGAAATACAAAATCTGGTTGGAATTGCAAAAATAATTTTTCTAATTTTTTTCTATCCCTAATATCAATATTCTTATGCCTTATTTTATTTCTGAGATTTTGAATATTAAAGTTTGATGGTTTTGTTGGTATATCATAAGATATTCCCAATACCTTTGCACCTAAAATACTTAACCATAATGAAAGCCATGAACCTTTAAAACCTGTATGACCAGTTACAATTATCTTTTTTTTATAGAATTTTGTTTTAAAAATTTTCATTTAAAAAATCTTAATCATTTTTTGAAAGTTTAATGAGTATTTGCTCAGACCAGTACTCAGCATTTTTAGATGTTACTTTTAAGAAAAAATTTTTTGGAGGCACAAACATTTGATTAGTATCTTCAAATCTCCCTTTTTTTATAGTGTCCAACCAAATTAAATAATCTGCATTAAAATCCTCTCTAGTTTTATTTGTTGGGCATACAAAATCTGTAATGACATTTTTTCCAGATGATGTGATTTGATCTGATAACTTTCTCATTCTTTTAGCTTGTCTATCTCGCCCTTCTTTTGAAAAATCCCAATCATTATATTTTTTTCTAATCTCATCTGCATTTAATCTTACAGAATCAATTTTAGTTGCTAACTTATCTGCTAAAGTAGTCTTACCAGCACCAGGGAGTCCCATTATTAAAAATTTTTTAAACTTAATATTCATCTTAAATAATATACTTTTTATTTACTCAATGTTTCAAAGTGGTACTTAAAATTATTCGTTTTATTTCATTTGGTATATCATCAGTTTTTTTTGCATAGATATTAGTAAACATATTTATCGCGTTTTGAGTTTTTTTACTATTCCACCAATCATTTATTTTGTTTGAATTCCATAATTTGTTTACAAATAAAGCAGCTTCTTTCATTTTAAAAAATAAAATTTTATTTTTTTCTAAATTACTAATAAGTTTTCTCGACTCTTTTTTAAATGGATTACTATTTTTATCAAGAATTAGTATTGATGGAATATTAGCTGAGAGTGTTTCCAGGAAAGGTGTAGAGTTGTAGGTGTGAATAATTAATTTCGACTCGCTACACGCTTTTGCAAAAGATTTATTATTCTTAAATGTGTGATGTTCAAAAAGCTTCTCACAAAAATTATGTTTTTTATTAGTTCCTTGCGGCATTCTAATTATTGTTTTTTCTTTAACATTATTATTTATATTTTTTAAAAATGTTGAAATATTAAAAATATAATCACTATATGATTCTAAACTAATTGAAGACTCCATAGAATATAAATATCTAAATCTATTTCTCATAATAACTAATAAATTTTTTTTTCTGGAAATATTTAATTTCATATTTTTTAAAATAAAAAATTTTTTTAAATTTTTATTTATTTTATTCATCCAACCCCAGGTTAAATAAATATTAGCAATTGATATCTCAAATTTTTCTAACCAATTATATGCGGCCAAACCATATGTTCCTCCATGTTGACAATAAATAAGTTTAGTCTTTTTGTTTCTTAGTAAGTTGGCGATGTAATACATAAATTTTGTGTCGAACCATAGTGAATGAGATAATAAAACTACTTTTGGACTAGTTGGCAAATTTTTATTTTCTTGATATTTTTTGAAATCTTTATAGTTCTCTAAAAATAAAGTCGGAAGAAAATCACATATTGATTTTAAACAGAGGTCTTCAAAGATATTTTTGAATTTTAATCTTTTTTTAATTTTTTTTCTTAATTTTTCATTAATTTTGCGATTAACAAAAGTATTATCGATATTTCCTATAGTAGGAAACTGATTAAATTTAAAACTAAGATTGAACTCATTTTTAATTCCCAAATTATTTCCAAAAAATAAATATTTATATTTTTTTCTATTAAATAAATTTAAAAATCTTATTAAAAAATTTTTAGGGTAACCAAAATTTTGGTTTAAATATTTTCCTCTTTTAATATTTTTTTTAAATTTTTGAAATTCTTTATTTTTTTCAGCTTTTATAATTTCAATTTTTTTTTTTTTTATGAAATTTTCACACAATTTTTGATAAAAAAACTGGTTCCAATAATCCTCTGAAGCTAAATGTATAAACTCTCTATTATTGTACGGAACAAATAAATTTTTATCAAAATTTAAAAAAATACATTTATCAATTTTTTTCTTTTTTACAATTTTTTTTAAGTTTGAATATCTTTCAAAAAATACAAAAATAAACATTGACAACCAGGGACCTAATATTAATCTCCAGGTTTTTTGATCGTTATTTATTTCATGAATATTGTTAAGTTCTTTTGATAAAATTTTTAAAATTTTTTCAAATAAATTACTAAGATTATGATAATCTTTTCCAAAAATTTTTTTATTTTTCCATCTAGAAGAGTTAATATATATACTTTTATATTTATTCTGTTTGCCGTCTAGATTTAATATTGCCGACTCAGAAACGAATGAAAGATAATTTTGATAATTTGCTGGCCATGTATTGTTTATTGGCGTAAATATTAAATAATTTTTTTTCAATTTTATAATTTATTTTTTAAAAATTCCAAAAATGGAAAATTTTCCACTTGGTTCTTCAATACTTTTAAGAATTTTAGTTTTTAACTTAACTTTTTTTATTAAAAAGCTTAAAGATTTTTTTGAAAAAACATGTAAATGATCTATATGAAATTCTTCTCTATTTTTACCTTGTTTAGAAGCTCTAATATCCGGCACCTCTATATATACTAGTCCATCTTTTGATAATATTTTTGTAACTTTATTTAGCATTTTTTCTGGATTAGGAACATGTTCGATCACTTTGTTTAAAGTAATCATATTATATTTATTTTTTATTTTTTTTTTTAAAAAATCACCATGAATAGACTTTATTTTCAAATTATTTTTAATATGTAAACAACTCTTTCTATCAGGATCTAATGCTATAATATTATAATTTTTTTTTTTCATTTTGTAAGGAAAAATCCCTAGCCCAGACCCTATATCAAGAATTTTAAAATTTTTTTTTTTTAAAATTTTTTTTTTAAGGAAATCATCAATTCTTTTTACACGATAATAGTTATCAGATTTTGTATTAGGTAAACTATTAATTTTAATGAGATTCTTTTTTAATTTTCCAAAATAAATTGCCTGATTGTAATTTGAAGAATAAAGATTCTTAACATTCATTTTCAAATAACTAGAAAAATGTTTGCATTTAAGACATTTATAAAAAGTTCTACTGTATTTTTTGTAGTCTATATTTAAATAAATGGTTTCCTTAACAGGTTTTTTTTTATATTCAAAAATTTTTTCTATTAATTTACTTTTACAAATTTTACAATTAATCATTTTAAAATTCATCCAACCACATCAAGACTTTTTGATCCTCGGATTTACAATAATTTTTAAATTGTTTGAGAAATTTTTTTTCAACTAACATTATAAAAATTCTTTTTAACGGATTGATTACTAGTGCAGTCTTAAATTTTTTTTTTAATCTTGAATTAATAGATTGTGTAGCATAAAAACCCCAATTTTTTCTTGTAACATCGTGCGAAGCAAAGTTTTTTGTTACAAAACTAATTTGTTCATCTGGCTTTAAGCTTATTTTTCCAAGGTCAGATATTTTTATTTTTTTATTAATGCCAACATCATATTTTCTTGGTTTTTTTCTTAATTTAAGTTTCATCACCATTTCCAATTATTAATTAAAAAATTATTAATCTTCCACTTATTGTTACTTTTGCTCCATATTTTTTTATTTCTCAACTTTTCACAAATTTTAAAGAACTCTGATTGCGAGATATTTAAATAATTACAGAATTTTTTTATTTCGTATTTTGGTTTTTCGTTTCCAAATTTTTTAATTATCTTAATTGCTTTCTTTCTATTAATTCTTCCATTCCTAATTTCTATTGAAAGATTGTCCCAAATTCTTGAAAAACCAAATTTATACCATTTCATATAATGATGGATCGTAATCAAAAATTCATCATCTATATCAGCAAAATTGTAAATGCCTGTTTTTGGTTTTTTTGATTTTGTAAAGCCAAATTTTTTTGAAATTTTAAAAATTTTTTTAGGATCCCATTTAAAGAAGTAACCTAAAAAAACTTCTTTAATTTTATTTTTATCTATTTCTTTTTGAGATGGAAGTTTATATGGAAAAGAACTTTTATAATTAATGGTTTTATCATACCAATAATTTATTGTGGTACTATTATTTACTCCAAAATACTTTCTCCACTCATTATTCATATATTTACCTTTTAGATATTTTTTACCTCCATATTCATCAGCGGTATTCTCGCCCCATATAATCAACTTTATTTTTTTTTCTATTGCTGTTTGTACAGTTAAAGCATGTAAAGCCATATGCATGGCTATTAGAGGATTCCCAAATTTTCTAAAAGTCTTAAGAGTGAAATATTTTTCTATTTTCGGATTAATTGAAAAATCAATATGATCAACACCCAGTCTAATTAAATTATCTAAATTTTTTTGACCAGTAATATTTCTTGCTGGAGATCTCCAAGTAATACATAAAGGCTTTAAATTATTTTTTATAGCTGTTAAAACTTGCCAAGTGCTGTCCTTCCCTCCACTTACTGGTATTAAACAATCATATATGTTGTTTTGCTTTTTTATTTGGTTTGCTAAAAATTTAAATTCTCTTTCTCTTTCGACCCAATTCACCTCTCTTTTTTTATAATTTAAAGGTTTGCAAACACTGCATAATAAGGTTTTTTTATCTATAAAAAAATTGGGTCTTGTATCTGGTAAAACGCAATTTTTACAATAATTCATAACTGTTAAATTGTTTAAATTGTTTTATCATTTATATCTAAGAAAATTTTACTGCTAATAAAAGCAAATAAAAATTTACTCAAATGATTAGGTGTTTTATTGTTTGTAAAAAGTTTTTTAATTTTATCCCTTCTTACAAATTCAAATATTTTAGAATTTTTATCTAATAAAAAATCTAAATTATTTTTATCTTTAAAATTTATTAAAGAATTAATTGAAGCATTAAATCCTTTTTTAACACGATCTAATCTTACTTTTTCATTAAGATAACCGCTAAAAGTTTCTCTAAGTATATATTTGCCATAACCATTCCTAATTAAATAATTATTCGGCACAGAAAACATAAAATTAATTAAATCAGTGTCAAGATATGGACTTCTATTTTCTAAAGAATACCTCATACTATTTAAATCTTCATGATTTAAAATTAGTGGAGTTATTTCATGGAATAATTCATTTAGTCTTCTGTTGGTGAATAAATTATCATTATAATCTTCTTCTTCAAATTCTAAATAATCTTTTTGTATAATAAATTCTTTGATATCGTTCCTACCATCATAAATATGATCTCTAAAATTTGAATTTTTGATATATAGATCACCCTTTTTTAAATTTTCGTTACGGATATTTTTACATATATACTTTTTCCAATATTTTAAATTTAATTCATAATCTTGATTAGAGTCTTTACATGATTTTAGATGTTGTAAAAAATGATCATAATAACCTGAATAAATTTCATCCGCTGCTGTTCCTGAGATGGCAACTTTAAAACCATTTTCGCTAATTGATTTTGTTAAAAGTGAGTGAACAAAATAACTTATAGTTGCAACAGGAGCATCATGATATTTAATTTGGTCAATCAATTGGTCCAAAAATAAATTTTTATTTAAAGAAATTTTTATATTTTCACAATTAAGATCTTTAATCGTATAATCAATATTTTTACTTTCATTATATCTATCATCGGTGTCAATTATTGAAAAAGTTTTAGTTTTAAAATCAAATTCTTTAACTAACACAGAGGCTAGCCCAGATGAGTCTACTCCACCGCTAAGGCAAATTGCGATTGGAACATCTGATCTTAATCTTAATCTTAAACTTTTAAAAAGTAACCTTTTTGACTCTTCTATACATTCTTTTAAAGAAATATCTTTAAATTTTTTTATCTGAGGTTTCCAATAAATATTTTTTTTAATTTCAAATTCTGAGCTAATTGAGAGACTTTCAGAACTTTTTAGAAAATAAATATTTTTAAAATATGTTTTATTTGATTTATACAAAGACTTATATCCAGACGATAAAAAATTATTAAGTTGAAGATTGTTTACTTCAAGTTCTTTATTAACCAAACTTTTAATAAACTTAATTTCAGACCCAAAATAAAGAACTCCATTGTTTTTATAATAAAAAAATGGTTTTTCTCCAAAACGATCCCTTGAGGCAAAAAATTTTTTTTTCTTTGAGTCATAAATTACGAATGCCCACATGCCCTCAAAAAATTCTACACATTTTTCTCCGTACAATTTGTAATATTTTATAAGTACTTCTGTATCTGAATTGGTTTTAAATTTTTCCCCTAAATTAGTTAATTTTTTTCTTAATTCTAAATAATTATAAATCTCTCCATTAAAAACTAAGACGTTTCCATCTTCAAAAAATGGTTGATTTGACCTTTCATTTAAATCAATTATGCTTAATCTAGAGTGTAATAAACAAACGTTAAATTCATTGTTAATTTTTTTTGTGAAATATTTAGAGGTATCAGGACCGCGATTTCTCATTAATTTTAGAGTACGATTAATTATATTTTTTTCAATTTTTCGTTTTCCAAAAAATCCTGCAATACCACACATAATATTAATATTATTTAATTTTAGTAATTAAGTTCTTATTTTTAATTATTGTATCTTTCTTTATATTTGTAGAAGCTTTATTTTTTAATATCTTATCAATTAGGTCAATTTTAATACCATCTTTGGATCTTAACCATTTGATGTTGTTATTAGATAATTGTTCCCCTTTATTTATATTTTTGGAAGCAATAGCACTTCTTCTCATAAATTTAATCGAATCTCTCTCTCCTTTTTCAATTTTTTTTTTTCCATCGCCTATCATCATTTCTATGTTCCTAATATTTTTAACTAGTTGTTTCATTTCATAAGGATCTGCTGAAAGTTTATGGTCACGGAAGCTGGATTGGTTTTTGTTAAGTGTAAAATGCTTTTCAATAACCTTAGCGCCATATACCACTGAAATAGATGAAGCCAGTATTCCGATCGTATGATCTGAATATCCAATAACACAATCTTTGAAAGATTCTTTCAAAGATTTTATCGCAGATAAATTTGCATCTTGGGGGTCAACTGGATAACTAGAGACACAATGCATCAAAACTAATTTTTTTTTAATTTTGGGTTTTTTTTTCCATTCTTTTAGAATTATTTTTTTTGTTTTTGAAATTAGATCTATATCCGCAAGACCAGTTGATAAAATAATAGATTTATTAAAACTTGAAATCTTTTTAATTAATTGAAAATAATTATTATCACCTGATGAGATTTTAAAAAAACTTTGAATTTTGTTTAAAAAGATTGCACTTTTCACATCAGTGGGTGTAGATAAAAATAAAATTTTAATCTTTTTTGCATAATCTGAAAGTTTTTTAAATTGATCAAATGAAAATTGAAATTTTTTAAGCTGATTTATTCTTTTTTTATCTTTTTTTATTATTAAAAGCTCTGGTATAATTGTTTGAAACTTAATTGCGTCTGCTCCACTTTTTTTAGCTTCCAAAATCATTTTTTTTGCTATAGCAAAATCACCTTCATGATTATTACCTATTTCAGCAATGATAAATGTCTTATTTAATTTATCAAACATATTGATCAAATTTAAAATATTTTACTTTTTTTGCATGATTAGCAATCATATGATTTGAAAAAATTACGCAATTCTTTTTTGTTTTTGCTATAATCATATTTTTTTTTACTACAAAGTCTCCGGGGTGTTTTAAGCTATAATTGTCTTTTACTTGAGAGCATTTCTTTATAAAATAAAATTTCTTTCTAAATATTGTATATGCACAATGATAAGGAAAAGTTAATGCTCTTACAAAATTAAATACTTCTTTTGAGTTTTGGTTTTTCCAGTTTATTCTTCCATCGTCAAATGATCTTTGTTTGTAATATTTGATTTTAGTTTTTTTTTGTTTTCTTAATTTTTTTTTATTTAGAATTTTTATTATAGATAAATAAGTAAGTTTTGGAAATAAATCATTACATTTTTTATGAACACTTTTAATGTCATCTTTTTCTAACAACTTAAAAGAGGTTTCTTTAACAATATCTCCAGTATCTATTCCTTTAGACATCTTGATAACAGAAATACTAATTTTTTTTTCTCCATTAATTATTTGCCAATTAAGTGGGGATCCCCCTCTATATTGGGGTAATTTACCTGCATGTAAATTTAAAGAACCTAATTTAACTAAATTGAAATAATTATTTTTAATTATATAAGGAAACCCGCAGAAAATATTAAGATCTGTATTTTCTTTTTCCTTTAATAAAAAAGAATTTAATTTTTTCTCATTTCCCAAACTAAAAGCAATTTTTTTTTTTTTTAAAATGGATATAATGCTTTTATTGATAAATTTTTTTGCTAAAAAAATTTTATGAATTTTAATATCTTTTTTACTTTTAAGAAATTTATAAACGTTTAAGCCTCTTTGACCATTAAAAAAAAGATTTACTCTAACCACTATTTTAAGAAAATTTTTTTATACCAATCAATATATCTTAGATAACCTTTTTCTAAAGACCATTTTGACCTAAATTTTATTAATTTTTTAGCTTTTGAAATACTTAAAGTCCCTCTCTTAGGCATTAATTTGTCTCTAGCTTTGTAAGAAACTTGCACTTCATCAAAATTTTCTTTGATTAATTCAAGCAGTCGGTTAATAGCTCTTGAGTTTCCAAAAGTTATATTAAAAGTCTCTTGTAAAGAATTTTTTGATTTTAAGGCACATATTATTCCATCCATTAAATCTTCAATGTATGTAAAATCTAATTTTTCTTCTCCGTCACCATTAATTAATATTTTTGATTTATTTAATGCACTTTCTATAAAAATTTGACCAACTCTTCTGCTTATACACCTCTCACCATATAAAGCTGAAGGTCTTATAATAGTATAAGGAAGATCAAAAGTTTGTCCGTAAGCCTTTATAATTTTTTCTGCAGAAAATTTTAGTGCACCATAAATACCAATTGGGTTACACTCATCATTTTCTTTGACCTCTTTTTTCTTAAAATTTCCATATACCATGCTAGAAGACAGAAATACAAAATGTTCAATATTTGATTTTGCATTATCTAAAGTGTTTTCAAGCGTCCTCAAACTGTGGTCGAATGTTGAGTGTGGGTCTTTATTAGATCTATTAGCATGTGAAACCGCAGCTAAATGAATAATAACTTGGGGTTTTATGTAGTTTATTGCATTACTTAACTTAAAATAATCTCTAGCATCCACTTTAATAACAGGTATCTTATTTTTTTTAAGTAATTGAAATCTTTGATTTAAAATCTTTAAAGCTAGTTTAGGGAAAGGTAAATTGATTTCATTTTTTTTAACACTATAAAGGTTATTTACAATAAGACCATCTAAAACAGAAACTTTAGCACCTAGTTTCTTTAGTTTTAAAGCTAAATTATGACCTATAAAACCAGCTCCCCCAACTATCAAAATTTTTCTATTTTTTATGTAAAATTTATTCATAATTTTAAGGTATTTTTAATATTTTTTGAAATATATTTTATATCACTTAGACTTACATGTGGTCCAACAGGTAATGCTATTGATTGATAGCTTATTTTAGATGCAAATGGAAATTCTTTTTCTGATAAGCCATATTTTTTTTTGTAATAAGTCATAAGAGGAACAGGTTTTGGATAATATATGCTTGTTCCTATACCTTTTGAGTTCAATAATTTTATTAATTTAGTTCTTTTTCTAAAATTTAAATTTTTAAAAATTACACTTAAACAGTAATTGCTACTTAATAAAAAATTTTTTTCATTTTTTAAAATACTAATTTCATTTAAATCTTTTAATTCATTAACTAATAGATTAAAATTTCTCTCTCTTAGTTTTAGAAAAGTATTTACTTTTTTTAATTGTTCAACACCAATAGCAGCATGAATTTCACTCATTCTATAATTTATACCTAAATCTTTAACATCATATTTTCCTGGAAAATCTCTTTGATTATAGCTTTTATCAACCCCAAAAGCCTTTTTGCTTTTTACTAAATCGTAAAGTTTTCTATCATTAGTAATCAACATTCCACCTTCAGCTGAAGTTATATGTTTTACTGGATAGAAAGAAAAAACACCAGCATCACCATAAAGGCCGACATGTTTTTTTTTTATTTTTGAACCAACTGCTAATGCACAATCTTCTAAAACTAAAAGATTGTATTTTTTTGCTATTTTTAAAATTTTTTCCATATTTACCGGTATCCCCAAAAAATGAACTACTGCTATAGCTTTGGTTCTTTTGCTAATTTTTTCTACAATTTTGTCTGTATTAATGTTTCCGGTTCTAAGCTCGCAATCTACAAATACAGGTTTAGCCCCTACTATTTCGATTGCATGCGCTGTAGCAACATGTGTTTGTGCTGGTACTATTACTTCATCACCTTCCTTGATGCCTTGAGATAAATAAAATAGATGCATACCTGCTGTACAAGATGAGAGAGAAATAGCGTATTTCGCACCTGTCAATTTTTTAAAATTTTTTTCAAACTCTAACGTTTTTTTTCCATGGACATATTTTCCACTTTTCAAGACTTTTAATACTGAATTAAATTCTTTAGTAGAAACTAATGGCTTTCCAAATGGAATACTTTTCATGTAATTTTTAAACTCTTATAATTTATTTTTACGTTTTTATTTTTATTAAAAGATTTTTCAATAGCAAAACAAATCAACATACAATTTTTTATACTCTCAAAATTCAAAAGTTTTGAATTTTTTTTTTTTATTATATTTTGAACAAAATCTTTCAAAACATTATTTTTCTGATTTTCTTTAAATTTATATTTAACATTAAAAGGTTTTGTTTTTTTTTTATCATCTTTAAAAAAATCAACACCATTTAAACCATAAAAAATACTACTTTTTGTCTTAAATACCTTAAATTGGTGATGATGAGGAACCTTACAACCGAAATTTGAGCTCACCTTACTTATTTTACCGCTTTTATATTTTAAGATTGCAAGAGAAAAGTCTTTGAATTTGAATAGAGAATTCTTAGAGACAATTTTATTCGCCTCTGCTTTAACTTCATAAGGATACTCATCTAAAATCCAATTGATTTGATCGATCATATGCACTCCGCCACCAGATGTTACAGAGTAATATGGTATTTTGTTTCTCCATCCATTAAGAATTTTATGCACTCTTCCATAATTATAATCAGCTTCAACAAAATAAATATTTCCATATTTTTTGTTTTGACTTAAGAATTTAATCTTTTGAAATTGCGGAGAACCACGAAGAATTAAATTACATGAAATTTTAGACTTTGATTTTTTATAATATTTAAAAATTTTTTTTAATTCTTGAAGACTCAAACAAAGTGGTTTTTCTACAAAAATATTTTTTTGATACTTTAAACATTTTATTATTTGACTTGCATGGTAATTATCATATGAGGCTATAGAGACAAGTTTAATTTTTTTATCTTTAATTATTTCATTCTCATTTTTAACAAATTCTACATTAGGAAATTTTTTTTTTAACTTTGTAATCTTAAACTTATCTTTTTCATAAATTTTTAAAAGATTTGTATATCCTGATTTTTTATAAAATTTAGCATGTCGTTCTCCTACGCCCATCCCAATTACGGCACAATTAATTTTTTTCATTTTACTTAAATTTATTTATTGAAAGTATTTTGTAGTTAAATATTTTAGATATATCTCGGTGGTTTATTACAATTAGTGTTTTTTCTTTTGATTTTTCTAAATTAGAAAAAATTTTAGACTCAGTCAATACATCTAAAGCATTTGTTGCCTCATCTAATATAATTACTTCGGAGTTTTTATATAAAGCTCTTGCGATACCGATTCTTTGCTTTTGACCTCCAGAAATATTAGACCCTAATTCACCTATAACAGTGTTCTCTTTATCAGGTAAATTGAAAATGAATTTTTCTAATTCAGCTACTTCAACACACTTTTGAAACAATTTTTCATCAAACTTATCATCAAATTCCAATGTAATATTATTTTTTATAGTATCATTAAATAAATAGACTGATTGTGGAACATACCCTACGACATCTAACCAACCTTTACTGATTGTATTAATTTCATTTCCATCAATTAGAATTTTACCTGAGTCAGGTTTTTGTAACCCTAAAATAAGATCAACTAATGTGGACTTCCCTGATCCTGTTGGTCCACTTAATAAAATTTTATCATCTTTTTTAATTTCAAAATTTACATTTTGTAAAACATGTTCTTTTTTGTTTGGATATTTAAAAAATACGTCTTTAAAAATAATATTATTGCGAAATTTAATTTTTTTAAACTTTTCTGATCGAACCGATACTTGCTGGTTTTTAATATTCTTACTATAAAACTCAACAGTTTCTTTAGAAAATTTAAATGAATTAAGACTATTTAAAATTGTATTTAAATGAGGGAGTATTTTTATTGCAGAGACTCCAAACACCCCAAGTAAAGCAAAAATTTTGCTTGTGTCGTTCACATTAATAATTAATAGCGACATTAAAATTACTATTATAAAAATTATTAATATTTCTAAAAAAGCTCTTGGCAATTTGCCAATAAAAGTTTTTAAATAATATGGCTTAGCAATCTTCTGAGCTAAAATTTCATATTCTTTTATAAATAAATGATTTTTTAAAAAAGTTTTTATTTCTTTGATGCCTCCAAAACTTTCTTGAAGTTTCTTGGTTCTTAATATTTCTAACTGTTGTCTTGTTTTACCTATTTCAGTAGACTTTTTTGAGCTCAAGAAATAGAACGTAGATCCTGCAACTAAAAAAATAGTTGTGGTAACTGCAAAACCCAAAGGTTCTATTGTGATTAAAAAAATAAGTATTCCCATAACAAATATTAAACTTTGAAATAATTTATATAATGAGGATATGACTTCTTTTACAAGAACACTATCTGTTCTTATTCTAGTTATTAATTCAGCAGAATTATTTTTTAAGTGAAAAGAAAAATCTTGATTCAATAAATTTACGTATAATTTTTTTGATATCGACTCTTGTGTCTCATGTGTAAATTTGCTTTCTAGCCAAAAAAAATACGTCATCATACTATTTTTTAATAAAATGATGGCGAATAGTGATATTAAGATAAAAATAGAAAAATTGTATTTTTGGCTTGAAAAGAATTCTTGAAAAAATTCCAAAAATTTTAATTTTTCATAAAAATTATCTTCATTAATACTATAAACTAATGGGAAAATTGACCCAACACTTAGAATTTCTAATAATAATATTATCATTCCGAAAAAAAGTAATAGCAGAAATGTCTTTTTTTCTTTGAAAGAAAGTAATGACCATACTAAAGACGTATAATTCATAATTTTAGTCAGTTGTTAAATTTTTAATTAATTTCAGGCTAGATGTTTTGAAAGGATTTTTGATCTTATTAAAAAATTTTTTCATAAATAAGTAGTCTTTTTTTGTATCAATTGAGGTAGTAATTCTTGATAAATCTTTTTTTTGAATTAATCTTTTTAAAATAATTTTTTCATAATTTTTTTTGTTTTCATACATTTTTAGAGTTACATGTTCTAAATGTTTTTTTTTCAGTTTAAGTTTGCTGATTCGAATTAGTTCCTTTAATTTGAAAATTTCTAATGTAAAACCTTTAGGTAAAAAGTGTTTTTTTTTATTAATTTTAAAATAGTTTAGTTTATTTCTTTTAATTTCTTTCAATAAAATGTCTACAAGAAGCCCGTCTGGTAAAATGTTATCTGCTGTAGCTCTCACAATATAATCTTCAGGTTTGTAATTTTTTGTTATTTCTAAATATCTTGAAAGAACATTTTTTTCACTTCCCGCGAAAAAATCAATTTTATTATTTTCTAAAAATTTTATTAGTTTAGTATTAGATTTTTTATTTGACGTTGCTACTTTGATTTTGTGCCCAGTATTACTCAATCTTTTATAACAAATTAAAATAGTAGGTATGTTTTTTATTAATTTTAGTGCTTTTCCTGGAAGCCTTTTTGAGGCCATTCTGCATTGCAATACGATTAAAGTTTTAGGCAAGATTTAAAATTTTCTATAATGACCAATAGTCAAATTTTTCTTTTATTTTTTTATCTTTCAAAATACCTCTTATATCAAAGATTAATGCATTTTTAATTAAAATTTTTTTAAGTTTGTTGTAATTAAATTTTAAAAAATCACTATGAGGAACTGCTAAAACAAGAACATCAAGTTTTTTGCATTTTTGATTTAATCTAATTTTAATTTTTTTAGAAATATCTTTTTGTTTCAAATTTGGATCAAATGCATAAATTCTATTATTCTTTCTATTTAATATCTTAATTATGTCAAAAACTTTACTATCTCTAACATCATTTGTATTCTCTTTAAAAGTAAGACCATAAATACCAATATTAATATTTTTCTTTTTAAATTTTTTTTGGATTTTTTTCATTATTATTTTTCCAACGTAAAAACCCATACTATTATTTATTTTTCTTCCAGATAATATAACTTTTGGATCATAATTTTTTTGTTTGGCTTTGTGTGCTAAGTAATATGGATCTACTGAAATACAATGTCCTCCAACAAGCCCTGGAAAAAAATTTAAAAAGTTCCATTTAGTTTTAGCCGCGGCTAATACTTCTTGTGTATTAATATTAAGTTTAGAAAAGATAAGGCTAATCTCATTCATAAAGGAAATATTTATATCTCTTTGAACATTTTCGACTATTTTAGAGGCTTCAGCTACTTTAATACTGCTGGCTTTAAAAATACCTGCTTTAATTATTTTTTTATAAAGTTTATAAATAAAATCTGCTGTTTTTGAATTACTTCCAGAAATAACTTTGTTTATTTTAGTAAAATCATCTTTTTCTCCTGGGCTTATTCTTTCAGGGCTATATCCAACAAAAAAATCACTATTAAACTTAAATTTATTTTTTTTTTTCAAAAGTGGTATACAAACTTCCTCTGTCAATCCGGGATACACCGTGGACTCATAAATCACCACATCACCTCTTTTGAGAGCTTTACTAATTAGCAAGGTTGCTTTTTTAAGTGCGGTAAGGTCTGGTGTTTTATTTGCGTATATTGGTGTTGGTACTGTAACTATAAAAATATTATAATCTTTTAAAATATTTTGATTATTAGTAATATTAATTTTGTTTTTATATCTTTTTCTTAATGAAAGAATTTTATTCTTATTTGTATCGAACCCAAGAACTTGAAATTTTTTTGAAAATTCAAAAAAGAGTGGTAATCCGACATATCCTAAACCTAGAATGGCAATTTTACATTTTTTTATATTCATTTTTATTTTTCTGTGCTCGATTATTAAGAGTTATTTTTTAGCTACTATTAAATATTGATCGTAAATTAGGTTTAAATCATTAGTTCTTACATTTTTTCCGTTAATCAATGATGTGTATATATTCATGCTATTTCTATTTTTTCTAATTTTAAAAGGTATGTTGTTTTCCATAATAACAAGCTTTGATACCTTTTTTAAAAAATATTTTCGCGTTCTTTGCATTGATTTAATAAAAATTGAGTTTTTAAAGTGAGTATTTTTATTATAATATTTTTTATAGTATAGACTCATATCAATATCATTTTTATTTAAATATAAATTCACAATTAGTAAGCCATTCTTTTTTAAATTTTTTAATAAATTACCAAATATTTTTTTTTGATTATCAAATAAGTTTATAGTTCCTAACATAGTTATTAAGTCAAATTTTTTATTTGAGATTTTATTTTCACAAGAACTGTTATAAAATTTTACATCTTTTAAAAACTTATTTTTTTTATTTTTTGAAATTAAATTCTTGTCATTATCTAATCCATAAAATTCATTATTTTTATATTTCATTTTTAAAAAATATAAAAAGGAACCATTTCCACATCCAATATCAATAATTTTTTTATTAATTAATTTTTTTTTGCCTTTATTTAAATAATTTAAAACATATTTAAAGTCATTTTTAAATATAAAAAAGTTTTTAGAATTAAAATATTTTTTATTGAAAAAATTTTTTTTTGAATTTTTCATTAATTTTTTAAATCAAATAAATGTTTTTTATAAAATAAAATTGTTTTTTTCAGTCCTTTATTAAAATTTATTTTTGGTCTCCATTTAGTGAATTTTTTTACTTTTTCAATGCTTGGATACATGCGTATAGACTCATCCTTTCTTAGTTTTATTGCACCAAAGATAGGTTGTCCTCCATGAGTATTTTTTACAACCGTTTTTATAATTTTTTTTATTTTTATTGGTTTGGCAGAACCAATATTAAATATTTGTCCATTGAACGATGTTTTGTTATTTAAAAACTTTTCAATAACATTCACAAAATCATCGATATATATAAAATCCCTTATTTGTTTTCCCTCAGAACAAGGAAACTTTTTTTTTTTTAAACATGAGGTAATTATGATTGGTAAAATTCGATTCAATTTCTGGTATGGGCCATAAATTTGATAAGCTCTTAATATCACTACAGGAAAATTAAATTTAAGATAGTAATCCATTAAAATTTTTGTGGCTTTATATTTAGCTCTACCATAATCAGATTTTAAACTTTTTAATTTTATAGAGTAAGTTTCTTTGTGTGGAGATTTATAATTTCCATATTCTACACTACTTCCGATTTGAATAAATCTTTGAATTTTTTTTTTTATTAAAACGTCTGCTAAATTTTTACTTCCTGTAAAGTGACTTTTTAAAGTATTTTTGCTATCTCTATGATTGACATTTCCTCCTAAATTCAAAACATAATCAAAACGTTTATACTTTTTAATTGTTCTTCTTAATTGCTTTTTATTTGAAATATCACAGATTAAATATGTAACTCCTTTAATTTTTTTTTTTTTTTCAGGTAATTTTGTTGAAATACTAAAAACTTTCAGATTTTTTTTTACTAATCTTTTACAAACATTAATTCCTATAAAACCTGTTCCGCCAATTATAAGTGCTGATCTAGGTAAATTTTTCAATTTTTTTATCTTATTTTTTTTTGGAGAATTTTAATCTTTTTTTAAAAAAATTTTCATGAAATTAAAAATTAGAGCTATATAAAAATACTTTTTTTATTTTCCAATAAATTAATAAAGAATTTCACAGTATTGATATTTTTAATTACTTTTCCTTCGTAATATTGACTTTTTAAGTATTCATCGAATTTAAGTTTTTCGATTAAGCTTAATTTTTTTTCAAATATTTCATAAAAAATATCATTTATATTTTCAGCAGACTCAAAAGGTGTATTTTTTTTAGCAGTCTCAGTTTCAAAACAAATAACTTTAGTATTTGGAAAAGCTGATGCTTCTCTTAATAAAGTTGAAGGAGCTCCAATAATTAATTTGCTGTAAAAAATATTTTTATATGATTTAAACAAAACGTCGTTTTTTTGAAACCAACTAACATGGTAGTTTGTGTCACGAAAAATTTCTTTATAGGTTTGAGACTCTTTAATGTTAAAAAAACTTTTAGTAGATATTACTAAACTTTTGTTGTATTTTTTGGCGTATTTTGCTGCATATCTAAATATTTTTATAGAGGGTTTAAGGTATGTGTTTTGATAACCAGTCTCTCTATTAAAAATATTTTTTCCAACTAGACAAATATCATACTTCTTATCGAATCTACTCTCCTTACCAAAAATAATATCTCTAACATATGAACTTTTCAGTGATCCTGCTGCAATATAATTTTTGACTTTAATACCATTATTTCTCATGAAAGAATGATCAAATTCGCTTAAGCCTAAATAATTAGTAAAGTAAAATTTTTTTTTTTTTGATTGATTAATGTATGCAAAGTCTCTTCTAGAAGCATTTTGTATAGCTATAAATTTAACTTTATTTTCAAAATATTTAGCTAAAATAGAAAAAGTAATAGAATTATCAATCGTAGTTATAACAAATTTTGGATTGATTTGATTAATTAGACTTATAAAATAATTAATTTGTATTGACCTTAAAAATAAGTTTTTTATCAAAAAAGTTAAAACGTGAAAATTAATAAGTATTACCTTAATTGTATTAAACCGTGATGAAATTATAGTTGTTTGATCTTCTGGAAGAATTTTTGATAATATTTCAGATCCTATGCAATCAAAAATAATAAAATTTTTTCTTTTAACTGAAAAAATTTTTTTTGATTTTAAAAAACAAAATATTAAACTTAATATTTTTTTCATGGCGGTAAGTGTATTGATTTATAAAAATTTTATTAATCGATTTGGTAATCGAATAAATCACAGTCTTTTTTACATCTAATTCTTAGGAGCTCTTTGCTTTCATCGGTTAAATCTCTAAAAAATTCGCTTCTTTTGTTTTTGGATATATTCAAAAAAGGAACGAATAATGAATCTTTTGAAAAAAAATTCATTAATCGATTTTTAAAAGATTGTTTCAATCCTATTTTTTTGTAAACTTCATTAAAATTTTTTTCTACTGTTTCAGTTTTACCGATATAATCGACTAAACAATTTTTTCCTTCAAAATCATAAATATATCGCCATTGATTAAAATTAAGATCGAAATCTTTGTCTAATGACATTTCATAAATAAAGTTATTAACATTTTCTGATGCAATGGCTAAACGAACTTGTTTTCTTTTTACTTCTGGGTTTCTGTGATTGCGAAAAAAATTGTAGAGGGATATTAATCTATTTGCAGGATGCCTTACAAAAGTAAATTTAAAATATTTTTTAAATTTTGTTTCACCAATCATATTTTTTAACTCATTTGCAGATAGGTGTTTTTCTTTACGGTGTAATTTTCCTGTCAATTTTGCTAATTCCCAAAATTCTGGATTTGTTTTATCTAAATCACCAGGTTTATAAAAAGACAATGGTGTTAGTTGGTTCAAACTTGCCCCTATTGAAGTTCCAGCACATTTTGGAATATGTATATAAAGAAATTGATGTTTATCTGAAACAGGCATTTAGCAAATATTTTTTTTACTTATTTTTAAAATTTACCAATTTTTTCTCAACTTTTTCAGTTATATAATGTCCCAAAAAAATATGGGCTTCTTGAATTCTTGCTACAACATTACTTTTTACAATTAGGCTTAAATTCGTATTTTTTTTTGCTTTTCCTCCACCTCTGCCAAAAAGACCGATACTAAATATTTTTTTCTTTTTTGCTGTTTTTAATACCTCTAAAATATTCTTTGAATTACCTGATGTGCTAATAACAATTAAAATATCATTTGTGGAACCTAATGCCTCCAAATTTCTAGAAAAAAGCTTATTGGATGAATAATCATTGCTACAGGCCGTAATAGTTGAAGTATCCATACACAAAGATATAGCGGGTATTGGTGGTCTATTAAAATTTTCATCAAATCTTACTAAGAATTCAGCCGCTAAATGTTGAGCATCTGCTGCTGATCCACCATTGCCACAAAGTAATATTTTGCCTCCTATAGACAATTTTTCTGAAATTATATCTATAGCACGATTTATTTTATCCTCGATATCTAATAATGATTTTTTAGCAATTATAGAATTATTTATTGTTTCTTTGAGATCGTTTTTTTTCATTAATTAGATTTGTTATAACATTTATTTGATTTATAGTAATTATAGATCTAGATAAAACTTTTTAAGTAAACTTCTTTGTTCATTTGCATATTTTATAAGTTCGGTCTCTTTTTTATTTTTCTCGCTAATGAGACGCTGAACAATTTCTTCTTTATATACTGGTAATTCATTTAGTTCGTAAAACCTTCCCTCAACTCCTAAATCATTATGTAAAGCTTTTGTTTTGTGACTGTCAGTCCCGTACAAAACAGATGGTGTTCCACTAATTGTGGCTAAAATTGATGCGTGCCATCTTCCTGAAAAGAAAACTTTTGATTGTCTAAATATTTCTGCTAATTCCCTCCAACTTGTATTATGTACATGCACCCACGGCACATTTAATTTTTTGCAAAGTTTTTCAATAATTTCTGTTGTTTTCCACATATTGCCATCAACAAAAATTATTTTTTGTCCCTCATTTTTTAGTCTAGTAATGAGGTCTTCAAAAAAATTGGCCACATCCCATTCTGCATATCCCAATGTTGCTGTGTCACCAATACATATGTATTTACGATCAATAGAATTACTTTTTAAATTTTCAAATTTATATAGCGCATCTGGAACAAATTTTGCAGATTTAATTCCTAGTTTTTCCAAATTTGCTTTTGAAAGATTATCACGAACCCAACATCTTTTGATCAAAGGGTAAACATTCTTAATCATTTCCTCGGCTGATGAATTTCCTGGATCAACACAATGATTAACAATAGATACTTCTTTCCCACAAAACTTGGCTGAGTAATAAGCTAAAAAGAGCATATAACGAGTTCTTGCACGGTACCTTCCCTCACACCGACTAGCATTAGTATGGTGTGTTAGCGAACCTTCACAGTTAATAATGACATTATCACAGTTATCAATCGCTCTTTTTTCCATCTTAAGATCCAATCCTTTTTTGACTTTATCTGCAAAATTATCAAATTCTTTAAAAGTTAATGGCATATAATCATAATCTTGATCCATTCGAGTTATAGGTATTATTGATAAACGTCTTGGTCTCATTAATTCAATCAGTTGATCACCTGTAGCGATTGAACCATAATTCTCGCAGGTTCTATGATCACCAATGAGTAAATATTTTTTTTTATTCATTTGAATTAATCTTTTTTAAGACCTTTAGACAGCCAACCTCCGTCGACATAGATTTCTTGCCCGTTAATATAGCTTGATAAATCTGAGCCTAAAAAAAGACATGCATCAGCTATATCCGCTGGGTTTGCCCATCTGTTAAGTATGATTCTTTCGGATCGACTTTTTTTCTTTTTTGTATTCAACCAGCTTTTTTGGGTCATTTTAGTCTTTACGTAACCTGGTCCAACAGAATTTACTCTAATATTTTTTTCAGCTAAATCTAGCGCCATAGCTTTTGTTAATTGTTTAAGACCACCCTTAGATGAAACATATGCAACATTATTAGGAAATCCTTGCTCAGCTGCAAGACTTGTAATATTTATTATACTCCCACCAGAATCCATAAAATTATTTGAAATTAATTGCGAGAGTAAAAATGGGGCTGTAAGATTAATATTTAATGTTTTTTCCCAGTCAGTTAATTTATATTTATGAAAGCTATTCGTAAAAGAAAAACCTGCATTATTAATAAGGACATCTACTTTTTTTATTTTTTTTAATTTAATTGAAATTTTTTTAATAAAGTTTTTTTTTTCAAAATTAATATTAAAGAAAATAACCCTCTTTGAGGATTTATGTTTAAAGTCAATTTTCTGAAAAATTTTTAAACTTTTATCTAAACATATGCATTTCGCACCAGCATTTAAATACCTCTTAACAATTTCTCTGCCGATACTTCCACCTGCTCCGGTTATTAATATATTTTTGCCTGTTAAATCAATTTTTATACTCATTTGTAAATTTTTCTTTTTATTTTTATTTCTTCTACCAAGATGCTTCTTTTATCATCCAATAAGTTTTTCATCATCATTGCAACTTCTTTTGGGTCTATAAAAGTATTGTAGTCTTGATTTTTAACTTTTCTTCCCATTGGAGTTTTCATAGAACCTGGGGCAATAAAAATTGATCGTACGCCATGTGATTTTAATTCAGTATTAAAAGCCTTGGACATTCCTAACAAAGCGTGCTTTGTAGAACAATAAATTGAGGTTTCTTTTGAACAGTCATACGCAGATGATGAACCGATGTTGAAAATCACCCCATTCTTTTTTTTTTTCATTTTTAAACCAAGGTATTTTGATATTATAAATGGGGAAATAACGTTAAGTTGAAAATCTAAGTTTAAATCTTTAACTGATACGTTTTCAATTTTTTTTACTGTAAAATTTGCCGCAGAGTTTACTAAAACATCTATAGATTGGATCTCTGTTTTTTTTTTTAACTTCTGAATTAATCTTAAAACTCCAGAATTTTTTGATAAATCTGCAACTATTATAAATACTTTTACAAATCGATTAATTTTATTTATTTCTTTTTTAAGTTTTAATAATTTATTTCTTTTTCTACCAACGATAACAATTTTTTTCGCAATATCTGATATTAAAATTGTAAATTTTTCACCTAATCCCGAAGTTGCACCAGTTATCAAAAAATTTTTATTCATTAGATAGAGTTGTTGAATTAATAATTAGTTCGATTATTTTAAGATCGTCTATAGTGTCAATATCTATCGATCTGTGCTTTGGAATTTCTACAAATCCGGTTTTTCCAGATAATCTATTTTGATATTTCATAAGATTTTTTTTAGTAGTGATAAAAAAACTGCCTGTTTCTAAATATCTTTTAATGCTATTTTGACGTCTTTCTCTATTATTAATATCATATAATGGTCCATTAGCATTCCAAAACATTTGATGAGTTTCAGTAACAGAAACGATCGAGTCAAAATTTTTCATTTTTTCTATTCCTCTATTAATATCTTGTGGTTTTATTAACGGACAAGTGCATTGTATGAATACTAAAACATCAAATTCAACATTTTCAGCAAAATGAATTAAAGCTGACTCGCTTGAAGCATTATCATCCGATAATTCTTTTGGTCTTTTTAATATTTTTGCACCTAATTTTTTTGAAATATTCAAGATTTCATCAGAGTCCGAGCTTACCCATGTTTCCTCTACAATTGATTGTTTGGAAGCTTGAATTGCGTAATGGATAAGAGGTTTTCCAGATAAATTTATTAAATTTTTATTTGGTATACCTTTACTACCTTTCCTTGCAGGAATTATAGAAATTATTTTTGTCAGCTTCTTAATTTTATTTTAGATGTTCTCTTAATTTTTTTGCAATGGGTTTTTCTTGCTCAAGTACTCTTTTAACTCCATCACCTAATGAGCTTCGTACTTTTTTTAATTCTGGTACTATTTTTTTTAAACCTGGAGGTGACAATGAGGCAGCTTGATCACTTCCATACATAGCCCTATCTAAAGTTATATGCCTTTCAATTGATGTTGCACCCAGAGCTACTGCTGCATAAGAAACTGCTAAACCAGTTTCATGGCCGCTGTAACCAACTTTACAATTAAATTTTTTTCTAAGAGTTTGCATTGTTAACAAATTTGCATCAGAATCTTTCATAGGATAAGTTGAAACACAATGCATTAGTTCGAAAGGGCATTTCTTTTTTTTAAATATTTTAACAGCAGTCTCAATATCTTTAAGAGTAGATAAGCCTGTAGAAATAAAAGTATGTTTTTTTTCTTCTGCAACCATCTTTAATAATTTTTTATCTACCAGCATTGCAGATGCAATTTTATTGTATTTTAAATTAAAACTTCTTAAAAATAATTGGCTTTTTAAATCCCAGGCAGAGGCAAACCAATCAATTTTTTTCTTTTTACAATAATTATCAATTTCTTTATACTCAGCTTTACCAAATTCTAAACCTTTTTTTTGATCTCTTTGAGTTTTGCCCCAAGGACTTTCTCTATAACTATCTAAATACTTTTTACTATAAACTAAATTTATATCTCGCTTTTGAAATTTTACAGCGTTACATCCTGCGGCTAAAGCTAGATCAATTAGTTTTTTGCAAATTTTCATATCACCATTGTGATTGATCCCAATTTCTGCAATAAAAAATAAAGACATATATTAATTAATTTCCTCTCAATTTATAAACCGCTTTCTTTACAGAATTAATTAAATAATCAAACTGTTTATTAGACATCCATATATGAAAAGGGAACGATATCATATTGTCATAAAATCTATCTGTATTAGGACAGTTTGCTTTTCCAAAACCATTTTTTTTAAAAAGCTCGTATCTATTTAAAGGATAGTGCTGTACAGCGCATTTAATATCAAATTTTTTAAAAAGAATTTCAATTAACTTATCTCTATTTATTTTTTTTGACGGCCTTACATAAGCACTTAATAAATGATAAACATGTCTTTTTTTTATTTTAAGCATAGCTCCGCACTCCGCAAAAGTTCACTTTTACAAAGTTTAACATAATTCTTAAACTGGGTTAAATAAAAAACATTTTTTATTAATTTTTGTTTTTAAATTACCCATCTCAATATCAATAGTATTTTTTTGAAAACTAATGATTTTGAATATTTTTTGCACAAATGGTCCTGTTATAAATTTATAGGATTTATTGTGCTCTAAATTAAATATATTTTGACTAAGATATCCTTCGGAGTTTTCAAGCGCTTTGCACTTATTTATAAATTCACTAATGTCATTTTGAGCCTCTAAAAATCCATTAAGAAAATATTTTAATCCTCTACAAAATTTTAAATTTGAAATAGTTTCATTTCTACTAAATGCTCTATGATGAAAGAAAATATAATCACCTAATATTGATATCTCTTTTTTTTTTAGTTTGTTTAAAGAGTATCTCTCTAAAATCACCTTGGGATTGTATAATTGAAAATCACTTCCTAACTTTTTAGATAAATCACTTTTTAATAAATTTAATTTTCTTTTTTCTATTTTAGCAATTGTCCACATTCACTTAATATCCAATTCTTTTTTTAATTCGTCATATTCTTTTAATTTTCTTTTCATAAAATTAATTGTGAGCTTAGTTTTCTCAGATATTCCTGCAGGTGTTAAAACGTAAAAATAATTTAATTTATTAGGATTTTTTTTGAAATTTTCAATTTTAACTAACCCTTTATTTTGAAGTGCTTTTAAACAATAATTTAATTTGCCTAAACTAAACCCAAGTTCTTCTGCAAGCTCTCTTTGAGTTGAATTAGGTTTTTTTTGTATTTTTCTTAATACTTCAAAATGGTCTAAATTTTTCATATGTTTAATAATTGAACAGTATACGTTCATTTATTGAACAGTAAAGTATTTTATTAATTATTTTAAGTCAAAAATGCTTGTTTATTAAACATTTTTAAATATTTATGTGACTTTTATATTTTTTAAATCCTCTTGATTAAAGAAATTCTCAATATAAATGTGTTTGAACGGTTCTTTGCGGAATGGAGTTAATCTGATTTTCTCTAATAAGTAGTCGAAATTCATAACAATTAAAATTACTATATTTTCTAACTAAATCAAAAAATTTTTTTCAGTGCATAAATCAAGCCAATTGAGCTATTAGTACTGGTCAGCTACACGCGTTACCACGCTTCCACATC
>MDTB01062412.1_pt1 | contig 33557 bp, 25 predicted proteins | sample 811161 | NCBI WGS metagenome assembly MDTB01 (sample SAMN05326650, study PRJNA326480) | marine metagenome | isolation source: seawater | place: Mediterranean Sea | collected 2009 | reverse complement strand
GCCAAGGAAACCCTCGGGACGGATGATGGTTCTGGAACTAAAAAATTAGATTCCAGTAAAGCATCTATTTTATCCAGCACCTTAAAGAATGCAGACAAAGCAGACTCAATGAAATCTGTTATGGAGGATGCCGCTGCTTTAGGTGCACAAGATGCAGATAACTTAACCGCGGTTTTTGCGAACGCAGACAAAGCAGATGATCTCAAGGAAGTTATGGCGGTCGCCAAGGAAACCCTCGGGACGGATGATGGAACGGGAACGAAGAAATTGGATTCCAGTAAGGCTTCGATCTTATCGAATACTTTAAAAAATGCCGATAAAGCTTCTGAGCTTAAGGAGGTTATGGAAACATCTGCGGATCTTGGATTACAAGATGCCGATAATTTATCTGCAGTTTTTTCCAATGCCGACAAAGCATCTGAGTTGAAAGCAGTCATGGATGTCGCTAAGGAAACTTTGGGCACAGATGATGGGTCTGGAAGTAAGAAATTAGACGCAAGTAGTGCATCTATTCTCGCCAATACTCTACAAAATGCCGACAAAGCAGCAGAAATGAAAGAAGTCATGGAAGCCTCCGCAGACTTGGGTATACAAGATGCAGCAACTTTAACATCAGTTTTTTCCAATGCCGATAAAGTCGACGACCTTAAAGCTGTTATGGATGTGGCTAAAGAATCACTGGGGACGGATGATGGAACTGGGGTAAAGAAATTCGATGCGAGCAGTGCATCTATCCTCGCCAATACTCTTAAAAATGCTGATAAGGCATCAGACTTAAGGGAAGTGGTAGCTAAAGCGGAGGAATCTGGTGCTTCAAGTAGTTTGAGCACAATGTTATCAAATGCGGACAAGGCAACCGATTTGAAGGAAGTAGTGGCCAAGGCAGAGGCATCTGGAGCATCAGCAAGTTTAGGTACGATGTTTGCAAATGCGGACAAGGCAACCGATTTGAAGGAAGTGGTGGCCAAAGCAGAGGCATCTGGAGCATCAGCAAGTTTAGGCACGATGTTTGCAAATGCGGACAAAGCATCGGATTTAAAAGCTGTGGTGGCTTCGGCAGAAGCATCCGGTGCTGCCGCTGAAAATTTATCTTCGATGTTTGCAAACGCGGAAAAGGCTACCGACTACAAGAAAGTTACTGATCAATTGGATGGTCTTGGCTTTGAGGGTGGAAACTCAGATATTTTTGCTAATTTAGATGATGTGGCAGAAGTTTTTGCAACCGTGGCAGGGGAAGGTGAAATCAATGCTGATGCTGCCAAAAACATCCTAGGCAATGCTGCAGAAGTTCAGGAGATGAAAAAAGCAATTGACCATGCAAAAGAAGCTGGTGCTGATTTGGCAGTTTTTGCCCAAAAAGATGTGGCCGAACAAAAAGCTGTTAATGAAGTTGTTGAGAAACTAAAGGAAGCGGGTGGCGATGGTGCAGCAACTAGTTTCCTTCAAGGGGGCATCGATGACGCACTTCAACTTAGCCAGGCTTTTGAAGATGGAAACATTGATGTTCAAACTCTTGCTGATTCAGTCTCTTCTGGTAATTCAGTTGACGATGCATTCAAGGCTGGTTCCCTAACCAAATTAAACGAGAGATTCTCTGCAGATGATGATTTTCTCGAAGCTATTTCAGTTAATTCAGCTAAATCCAAAGATATACTCTTTGCACTGAGTTTTGTAGAAGCTGGAAGTGCTGATGAAACTGCGTTGATGGGCAACTTGGATAAGCTTGATTCGATCATGTACTTAAGTCATCGTTTTGAGCAAAACCCAGAACGGATGCAAGTGGTCTTTCAGAACTTGGATGTGGCGAATTCTCTTGAACAACTAGTTTATGAACTCGGTTTTTTCCCTTCCCGTCTTGATATCATCTTCGAAAATGCTGACCTTGCTCCTGCAATTCTTGCAACTTACAGAGATTATGAATTGCTCGGAGACCAGACAATTATATCTGAGATGTTTAGTTCATCTGAGGCACTTCGAAACTTCTTATCGAATGATGGACTGTCCAAGCTAATTAGAGACTATCCCGAGTACTCAATTGAAATTCAATCGAATTCTGAGCTGGCTGGTGAGATTGTTGGTATGCTTGGTATGGTTGGGGCAGAATATGCAGGAGATTTGCTTGCCAATTTGGATAAATTTGAAGACTTGAGTATTCTGATAAACAGAACTAGCGGTAACCGCGAAAACCTTGAATCTTTATTCAATCATATTTCTTTTGCTGATGAATTAAGAATTCTATCAGATAAATACACCAGAGAAAACATAACTGGTGGTCAAGATGCACTTTTCTCAAGTCTGGATTTATTTAAAGCAGATCCAGGTTATTTTCTGCTAGCCCAAGACGATCCAAAATTCTTTGTCAGGCTATCTCAAGGAGTTAGTGACTTAAGCCAAGTCTCTTCTACTCTTGCTTACGAATTGCAGGAACTTGGTCTGACAAGAGATGAACTCTTTGAAGTTCTAAGTGATATTATCGGTGGCCCACTTATTGAAGCTCCAAACTCGGCCCCTCCTTCTGATGATATAACACAAGAGGATCTAAATCGCTTTGACACTCTTTCTTTGGGACTGTCCCATGTAATTAATGGACAAATTGATCCCAGCTTAGTGATTGCAACTGAGGTAGCATCCGCTAGTGGTCTTTTTGAAGACTTCTATTTCGCTTTCAGTGAATTGAGTGCACTTGATGGATTTGATTCAGTTAATAATTTAACTACAACAGATGTTTCGGACAGCATTTCCACTCAACCTATCGCTAATACTACAGATACAGATGCTGCAGAAAAAGAGGGTATTCTTGGTGGTTCGGAGTTAACAATCAAGTCCGGTAGATATGATCTATCCGGATTAGGCTATGACAGTCTTATATTCGCGTCTTCTGATAATATCTCAATTTCCGGTGAATTGCTTCTATCCGGGTCTGATTCAATGAGGGAAGTGCTTTTCGTATCTGCTGGAACATTACAAATTGAAGAAGGTACATCGATTGACTTTTCTGGAGAGAGTCTTGGTCTTGGTTCATTTGAGAGCCTGCAAGTAATAAATGTTGATTTGAAATCTGAGGGAGAAATTGGACTTCGATCCTTGGAGGATTTAGTAATTTCCAACTCCCTCATGTCTACGACAGACGGGCTTAAATCGGATTTTGTCCATTTACTTGCATATCAGCAGATGGAAATCGATAACTTGAGGTTCTCCGAGCAGGTTAAACAAATCACGATGGAAGCAATGACCATAAATTTAATGAATTTAAATTTTCCCAATGGCTCTGAGATTCAATTGAATTCTCAATATGGTCCACTTCAAGGAAAATATCCCAATTTTAACACAAGAGTTTTTGGACGCGTGAATTTCATTGAAAACATTCGTTACAACAACAATCTGATTAATTCTAATGCTTCGTTTGATCAGTTTGGATCTTCAATTAGCATTGGGAAGATTGCTAGGTAGCGAACCGAACCGCCTTTTTATTTATGAAATTATTTTATCTGTTTTTTTTGTTTTGCTTCCATATCCCTCTCCTGTGGTCTCAGAGTGAAGAGAATGTATCAACAGCTAATGAGTTACTGAATTCTGCATTCTTTTCTGAGGTACTAGAAAATGCTAAGGAAGATCAGGATGCATTGGGTACGCAAAGAGTAGTTGATTTAGAAGAAAGCATTTTAAAACCCTCTCTTGTCTTTTCTACCTCATACAATTACTCCTCCAATCCATTGAAAGCAGCTGATGGAGCAGTTAATCGTCTCGATGACGGATTTACTGCAAATTTTAATTTAGCTTTTAATTTAGGGATTGGCGAGTACCCCATTGGTGACAATGTTGTGGCAACTCCTTCATTTTCTCTAATGCAAATGAGAACATATAACGACCCTGCCAGAGACTTTGGAAGCGATCTCAAGGCTTTTGATGTAGATGTTCAAATTGTTAGCTTTTCAATCCCTATGGTTTTACCTGACGATTTTACTCTAGCAATTGGACATTCTTATGTCAGGCCAATTGCATTCCGTACAGAAAATGTAATCAATTATTCTAATACTCCAAGCGTAACCCTTATGAAAAATATACCCTTTTCCAATGGAGACATACTTACATTGAGCGTGGGTGGGAGTTACACTTTTTCCGAAGGTGATACACTTGCCGAGCAAATCAGTGATCCGATTTATTATCAATTTATTGCCGCGATAATGGAAAATAGCGGGATTGATCCATTAACTGCACAACCTTCAAATCTCCAGGATTCGTGGACAAATATGCTTAATCTTACTTATTTAAAGCCTCTTTCTGATCAACTAACAGTCCTCCCTAGCTACACTTTTTCTAAAATGCAATATACATCAGGTTCAAATACCGGCCGAGAAGATTATCTAAACAATCTGGGAGTTAGTTTTTCTTATGCTTTCTCAGATTGGTTTAACCTTTCCCTGCTTTCGAATTACACTTGGAAGTTTAGTGATGATCCCAATTCACCTGAGTACGAAGATTTTATCGGAGGCATTGTGGCTGGTTTTAATTATTCTTTCTAATGGCCTGTGTTTTCTATTAAGAAAACATTGTATATTTTTCTAACCGGCTTTCTGTCTTGTTACCCGCTTTTTGCTGCTGACAACGAAGTTCTTGCTGAGAGATTTTTATCTGAAGGAAAAATTCTTGCAGAAGCAGGGAGGTTTGATGAATCTATCCGTATTCTCAACAGGGGAATGGGTTTACTAAAAGAATTTTCTCCCAACCATCCATTACGGCTCTCGATGGAGAGTCAGCTTAAAATTACAAAAGGAAAATTTCTTGTCTCCAGATATGATAAACTTAAGCAAAGAAGGAATGTAGACACGGTACTATTACCTTTAAAAGATGAAAACAAGGATTTTATGGTATCGCAAGTCTTTGGAAAGGTTTCGTCTCGACAGGTATGGTTGGACAGACCAAAAGTCGAATTTAGTGATTCAGTAGGTTTGGGAAGAAGATTAACCGTTTTCCCAAACTCCGGTGTCGAGTTGACAAGTTTACCCAATCGTTCCCTTATCCTAAGATCCCTTGATGCATCAACCTTTGAACTGAAAGGGCAAAATAACTTGTTGTTGTATTCTGGTACCATGCTCGTGGGTGCTTACATGAATAATTCTTCATTTGCATTAAAATCTCCAAATTCAGAGATTACCCTTAATTCTTCAAAACCTTTTTCTGTAATGATGGGAGTTACTACGAATGGGGGGGTGAAGATAATTGTGCTTCTTGGTGAAGTGAAGTTGATTTCCAAAAAGCAGGAAATGAAGTTAATGCCTGGAGAATTATGCTTTGCTTTACCGGACGGATTGAGTAGAAAAATGACCATTGAATTGAGTACTTTGATGGTTACATCCAAATTACTTACTGGTTTTGACAAACCTCTCCCTTTCGCAGCCAAACTCAAGCAACAAGCGATGATGCAGGCTTTACGTACTCGCCAACGTTACCGTACCGTAGTTGGAGATGTAAAAGGTGTTGATGAATTCGAAATTAAGGTACTAGAAGAGATCCGTCCTTGATTGCACTTTTTACATTGATTAGTTTTTAGATGACTCATCCTGTCGTACCCTTGGCATAAAAATGGGTTGAATTTGATTCAAATTTTGAATTCGATGGCGAAATTCCTGTGATGAATCTTCAGCAAGGTTAATTTTTAATATGTCGCCCCTTTCCAAATCCATGAGGTCGACCAGATCTTCTTTGTACAGATTTCTTCGCTGTAATTCATAGGTTAACTCATTGGAATCTCCATTAATTACGACAAAAGAAACCGTGCCCTTGCGTTTTTTTAAAGGGCTGACGATGCGGCAAATTTCATGAGATTTACCGAGAATCTTAGGTTGTAAATATCCGATCATTGATAAGCCAAATTTGACTTCTCGAACCTCAAGATTTAAAGGTCGGTTGATTTTCTCCACTGTGGATAGTGGAAGAATTTTCCTAACCTCATGACTGAAAAACTTTGAATTTGTTTGAGATAAAGGACAACTCTTACCGTTAAAGTAAGGTGAGTGAATAAATAGATCCTTAAAATCAGGAATTATTTCAGCACATTTTTTATGCAAAAGATGGCAGATTCCTCGTTGAGCTGGTTCTGTTATGACAGCCAATCCGTTACTTTTGAGCCTTTCTGGCAGAGAAAAAAGAACCTGCTTGAAGCATTCCTGCTCATTCTCTTCTTCATTCAGAAGTTCATTGAGGGAGAATCCAAGAAGGATAAGGTCGTATTTCTTCCTTTTAATTTCATCTAGAGGAAATTTTAAATCTAAGCGCTTTGTAGTTATTTGAGTGTCAGGCCAAAGATCTTTTTGTGAAAGGTGAAGTTTCCTGAGGAAAGCGAGGCTTTTACCTGAATAATCAATGGCTTCAAGCTGGATTTGATTACTTAGTCCAGATTTCCGAATTGTATGCAGGCAGGATAATCCACTGGCGCCAGTGCCTGACCCTAAATCTAAGATCCGGATAGGACCATTTTTGGGAGGGTTCCAACCCCTAAGATGAATGGCTTCTCCAATGGCAAAATTCATAGCGGTCCAACTTCGGGAGAAATAGAAATTTCCGTATGCAATAATTGATAGATCCCTTTTTCCATAGGCATCGCAGTCAAAATTACGAAACTTGTTGAATCGGTCGCTCTGCTTGACAATTTCCTGCCGAATCAGATTGAGTAGTTTATCCTCACTGATTCCTGGCCATTGTTGGCATGCCTGTTCCCACCACCACTTTTCAATGGATAAGGGAAACGTATCTAGAAGGAATTTTGGAGGCATAGTTTAGAATCTTGCTCAAATTACCACCAACATTTTTCTCGAAAGAAATGAAGAACCAAACCTAAATGGTGAGGTTCCAGTCCTGGCACATTTAGGAGGACCTTATATCTTTCCGCCGTAGACTGCCTGGTCGCCAAGTTGCTCTTCAATCCTCAAGAGTTGATTGTATTTACATATACGGTCGGTCCTTGACAATGACCCCGTCTTGATTTGACCGGCGTTAGTTGCTACAGAAATATCCGCGATAGTAACATCTTCTGTCTCGCCAGATCGGTGTGAAATGACGGAGGTGTACTGGGATTCTTTGGCCATTTCTACCGCATCAAAAGTTTCAGTAAGGGATCCAATTTGATTTACTTTTACTAGGATGGAATTAGCCACACCCTGATCTATTCCTTTCTTAAGGAACTCAACATTCGTCACAAATAAGTCGTCTCCAACTAGTTGTACCCTGTCTCCGATCGCATCGGTAAGCTTTTTCCAGCCGCTCCAATCATTTTCATCGCAGCCATCCTCGATAGACTTAATCGGAAATTTGTTAACAAGTTCCTCGTAGAAGGCAACCATTTCATCTGAGTCACGTTCGGATCCATCACTCTTCCCAAATACATACTTTCCTTTCTCCTTTTCGTAAAATTCGGAAGAAGCCACATCAAGTGCAAATACGATTTCTTCGCCTAACTTGTAGCCGGCTTTTTCGACTGCAACGGACAAGGATTCCAGGGCCGCGACATTGCTGGAAAGGTTAGGTGCAAAACCACCCTCATCACCAACCGCAGTTGAAAGACCTTGGTCCTTAAGCACCTTTTTCAATGAGTGGAAAATTTCACAGCCCATGCGGAGCGCTTCTCTGAAAGATGGAGCCCCAATCGGCATGATCATAAATTCCTGCACATCAATGGGTGCATCGGAGTGGGATCCGCCGTTGAGAACATTCATCATCGGAACTGGTAAGACTTTGGAATTAGGGCCGCCCAAGTATTTATAAAGAGGCAGGCCACAGGCCGAGGCGGCAGCATGGGCAGTAGCCATCGAAGCTCCGAGGATGGCGTTAGCACCAAGAACCGACTTGTTAGGCGTACCGTCCAAATCAAGCATAGCTTGATCGATTCCTGCCTGATCCGTTGCGTCCAAACCGACCAATATTTCTGCGATCTTGGTGTTCACATTTTCGATGGCTTGGGAAACTCCTTTGCCCAAATATCTGGATGAATCACCGTCCCTAAGTTCAATTGCTTCGTGCTCGCCAGTGCTAGCACCTGATGGAACTGCAGCTCTGCCAAATGCTCCGCTGCTGAGTTCGACCTCAACTTCAACTGTTGGGTTGCCTCGTGAATCGATAATTTCTCGACCGTTTACTTCAATGATGTGCGTCATATTCTTAATGTGCAGATTAGGATTGGGTGCGTATGCACCTTTAAAAAAATTTATATCATGGGTTTACAGAGAATTTTGTCAAAAGTCTTCGCATTAACTTAGAATAATTCGACTCGCTTGATCCTCGCAATTTTTTTCAATCCCTTATAAGGTCATTTGTTTATGGGCAAGGAACGCAATGCAATTTCACCCACTCGAGAGGAAAATTATCCGGAGTGGTACCAACAAGTAGTCAAGGCCGCTGATCTGGCTGAGAATACCCCCGTGCGAGGTTGCATGGTTATCAAGCCTTGGGGGTATGGTATTTGGGAAAATATTCGCGATTCCCTCGATACAATGTTCAAAGATACTGGGCATAAGAATGCCTATTTTCCTCTTTTCATTCCCAAAAGTTTTCTACAAAGGGAAGCTGAACATGTCGATGGGTTTGCAAAAGAATGTGCCGTGGTCACCCATTCCCGCTTGGAAGCCGATAGCGACGGCATCTTACAACCAGCTGGTGAATTGGATGAACCGCTAATAGTCCGACCCACTTCCGAAACTATTATTGGTGAGTTGTTTGCACGTTGGGTGCAGTCGTATCGTGACCTTCCATTATTGATTAATCAATGGGCCAATGTTGTAAGGTGGGAGATGCGTCCCAGGCTATTTTTACGTACTGCCGAATTTCTCTGGCAGGAAGGACACACCGTTCATTCCACTTCGGAGGAAGCCATGGAGGAAACCAAGCTAATCTTGAAACTTTACGCTGACTTTGCTGAAAACTGGCTCGCCATACCTGTTCTTCGTGGTGAAAAGACTGAGTCTGAAAGGTTTCCAGGAGCTGATTGCACCCTTTGTATTGAGGCAATGATGCAGGATCGCAAAGCTTTGCAGGCTGGAACCTCCCACTTTTTAGGGCAGAATTTTTCCAAGGCTTGCGGAATTAAATTCCAAAGCGAGGCGGGTAAAGAGGAATTCGGATGGACCACTTCGTGGGGAGTTTCAACCCGCCTGATTGGAGGGATGATCATGACCCATGCCGACGATAATGGACTTGTTGTCCCTCCCAAGGTCGCTCCAACTCACATAGTCATTCTGCCGGTTACGCCTAAAGAAGAGACACGGTCACAAGTTCTCGATTCTTGCAATCAACTCGCCAAGGAATTGCGATCCAAGAATTTTTCAGGCGGGTCTATTCAGGTGGAGATTGATGATCGTGATTTGCGTGGGGGTGAAAAATACTGGAGTTGGGTGAAGAAGGGGATTCCCTTAACCATAGAGATTGGTCCTCGAGACCTTGAAAAAAACACTGTTTTTGTGGGCCGCCGTGATCAGGGTGCCAAACGCGAGGGAGTTTCCAGAAGTTCGTTTGTGGAAAAGGTTCCTGGAATACTTGAGGATATGCAAAATAATCTCTTGATTAAGGCACTTGCTTTTCGAGACCAGAATACTAGAGACATCGATTCAAAGGAGGAACTTTATGCTTATTTTACTCCACAAAATTCATCCCAGACTGACATTCATGGTGGATTTGCTTTAACTCATTGGGATCGAAACCCCCTGTGGGAAGAAAAGTTGAAAAATGATCTTAAAGTCACGATTCGTTGTATTCCTGAAGAACCAGGGGATCCCGGAACTTGTATCTTTAGCGGAAACCCAAGCCCCGGTCGAGTTGTACTGGCCAAATCCTATTAGAGTTCCAATTGCTCCTCCCCAATGGAAGTCATCACCTCTATTAAAGAAATTCAGCAACTTTCTCGACTTATCGAGAAGGAAGGAAAAAAAATTGGTTTTGTACCGACCATGGGTTTCTTGCATGAGGGCCATCTTTCCTTAGTCGATCTAATTCGTGCGCGATCTGATGTTCTGATTCTATCTATTTTTGTTAATCCTACCCAATTTGGAGTAGGGGAGGATCTCGAAAAATATCCCCGTGATATGGAACGCGATTTCGAACTTTGCCGGGGCAGAAAAGTAGATTATGTTTTTGCACCCAAAACAGGTAATATATACCAAGCAAATGCTAGTTCATATGTTTCAGAGGAGGAGGTGAGTTTAGGTTTGTGTGGCCAAGCTAGGCCCAACCATTTCAAGGGGGTCACCACAATCTGTGCAAAATTATTCAACTTATGCCGCCCGACCTATGTCGCTCTTGGACAAAAAGATGCTCAGCAAGTGGTCGTTCTCAAAAGAATGATTCGTGATCTACATTTTCCTGTTGAGGTTGTAATTGGTCCGACTTTACGAGAATCCGATGGCTTAGCTCTTAGTTCCCGGAATTCCTATTTAAATGAGAGGCAAAGGCGGGATGCACTCTTGCTGAGTAAGGCATTAATTGCGGGGAAGCATTTGGTTGATGACAAAAAAATTCGCAATGTCGATCGTGTCAAAGCCGAGCTCATGACAATTTTACGAACCGGTAGTTTAATTCGGGTAAATTATGTGGAGGTAGTTGATCGCGAAACTATGGATTTAGAAAAAGAGATTCAGATTGGTCGTTCCATGTTGGTAATCGCTGCTTGGGTGGATAATATCCGCTTAGTCGATAACATACTGTTGAATGAGTAAACGAGTCAAAGTGGAATATGATCTGGTCATAGTTGGTAGTGGTATAGCTGGTCTCAGTTTTGCGCTTAAAGTTGCTGAAGCTGGGTATCGCGTGGCAATCTTCACAAAAAAAGACAAAGCGGAGTCTAATACCAATTACGCACAGGGTGGTATTGCAGCAGTTACCTCTGCTGCTGATGATTTAGACAAGCATGTAGAAGACACAATGGAGGCAGGCGATGGTCTTTGCGATTCAGGAATCGTAAGGGAAATATTACGGGACGGTCCCGCCCGGATTCAGGACTTGGCTGAAATGGGGGTTTCTTTTTCCAGCCTGGATGACGGACGAATTTCGCTTGGTAAAGAAGGAGGTCATAGTAGACGGCGGGTTCTACATGTAAAAGATGTCACTGGCAAAGCCATTGAGGCTGCCCTTCTTGCTAATATCGCGAAAGAGGGAGTCACTCTTTTTGAGCATTACTTTGCCATCGATCTGATTACTGCAAGGAAAGCTAGAAAACTTGGGGTTAAAGTAGATGGGTATGACGACCAGGTTCTTGGTGTTTATTTTTACGACGCTAACCATGATCGTGTGATCACGGTCTCCGCTCCTGTCGTTCTGCTTGCTACCGGAGGGGCGGGTCAGACCTATCTTTACACTACGAATCCATCTATTGCTACAGGGGATGGTGTGGCTATGGCATCCCGTGCAGGTCTTTCGTCTATGAATCTTGAATTTATGCAATTTCATCCAACCACCTTGCATTCAAGCGATGGCGACCGGTTCTTGATTACAGAAGCGGTAAGAGGGGAGGGTGTTAAATTAATCGATGGTAACAGCAAGCCATTTCTTAAAAAATATCATCCAATGGCGGATCTCGCACCGCGTGATGTGGTAGCTAGGGCGATCGACCGTGAAATGAAACGCTCGGGATCGCCATTCGTCCGTCTTGATACTCCAAAAATGAAAGGCGATTTTGCCGATCGTTTTCCCAATGTTTATAAAAACTGCCTGGAGCGCGGGGTTGATGCTCTGAAGGTGGCTATTCCAGTGGTACCTGCTGCACATTATTCATGCGGGGGAGTTCCCACGGGATTAGACTGCTCGACCAAGCTGAAGGGTCTTTATGCCTGCGGTGAAGTAGCCTGCACTGGCTTGCACGGAGCTAACCGTCTGGCCAGTAATTCACTTCTCGAAGCTGTAGTCATGGCTCATCGGGGTGCGGAAGCAGTTTGTGCGTTCTTGGAATCCCGCAAAAAAGTAAAAGTTTCTCTTCCAGAATGGGTAGACGGGGATGTTCCTGCATCAGATGAACGGGTGGTTCTCTCCCATAACTTGGATGAGTTGAAACGGACAATGTGGGATTATGTTGGCATTGTTCGCTCGACTAAACGTCTCGAACGAGCCCGTTCCCGCCTTCGTAATCTCGAGCGTGAGATCAATGAATATTACTGGAATGCGAAGGTTGATCTCTCACTTCTAGAAGTGCGTAATCTAGTCTGCGTGGCCGAACTAATCGTTCGATCTGCTCTCAAGCGGAAGGAAAGCCGTGGATTGCATTACACGCTCGACTATCCAGACCAAGCTGATGAAGCGGTCAATACACTGGTCGCACCTCTTCGCCGCTAGGAATGATGAAGAGTCAGACCGTCGGCAAAATCGGCTTAGTCGGTCCTGGTGCAGTGGGTGGATACTATGGAGCTATGCTTGCACTCTCTGGGGAAGAAGTAAATTTTCTTTTTCGTAGTACCTATGATGTTGTGAAAGAAAAGGGACTCTGGTTGGTCCATCACGCTGAAGGCGGGCGAAGGGAGCCCGTTGAAGGGGTGCATGTTCATTCCAGTTCTGATTCAATTGGTGTCTGTGACTGGGTGATAGTGGCCACCAAAGCAACTGCAAATCATGCCTTGAACGATCTGATTAGCCCACTTGTTGGCGACCATACAAGATTACTTACTTTGCAGAATGGAATGGGGAATGTGGAAAATCTAAGTCACTCTTTCGGGCAGGACCGGACGATTCTTGCCGGGCTCTGCTTTACCTGTATCAACCGGACTGCTCCTAATATAATAGAGAGTCTACTGCCTGGCTACGTACAATTCGGAGAGTTTGGTCAACCTCTTTCGGATGAGGGTAGAATTATGGTCCAGAGCTTTTGTTCAGCTGGTGTAAGAGTTCGGGAATCGGAGTCTTTGGACGAAGCCCTATGGCGAAAGCTCTGCTGGAATGTTCCTTTTAATGGTATTGCCATTGCCGGTGGTGGAATCACCACTGATGTAATTCTGGCGGATCCAGTCCTTAGAATACGGGCTCGTAATTTAATGCTTGAAATCCAGGCAGGGGCTCGGGCATGCGGGATTTTTATTGAGGATTCTTTTCTTGATCGCCAGTTCGAACTTACCGAACCCATGGGTTCCTATAAACCATCCAGTCTGATTGATTTTTTGGCAGGTAAACCTGTTGAGATCGATGCGATCTGGTTAGAAGCCCTGCGGCGTGGTGAAGCGAAAGGTGTAGAAATGCCAGAACTGCGGAAACTGGGCGAGGAACTTGTTGAAACCTTAGGTAGAATTTGAAAGGTCTTTTGATTTTTTAAAAATAAAGATAAGATTTCGTTTTTATGTGATGCTTGGTTTTTTATGATACGACAGGCTTAACTTGATTCATTCCCTGTCTGAGGTTAAGAGCTTTTGCAACCAAAGAGGAGACTTGGTTCATAAACTTTTCATTAATATACAGATGTGACTTGCGGGAAAATTCCCTCTGCTATCAAATTTTAAAATATGAGAACATTATCAGTTTTTTTCTGGCTCCCCCTTTTTTTTCTTTCCGGAGGTGATAAACAATCCGGAGCATTTATCAATGGACAGTCAGGATTTGGTTGGGTAACTCTCGGGGAGAGGGATTTTGCTCGGGTAAATTGTGACGCCAATACTTTTCAATTCGGAAACGAACCAGGTATGATGCATTGCACGGGAAATCCATTCGGTGGATTACGCTCGGTGAAAATATACAAGAATTTTGAAATGGTCCTCGAATGGAAACACAATAAATATGCGGGTAATGCGGGAATTTTTATTTGGTGTCCGCGAAAAGTTCTTGATAACTTACCCCGAGGACGATTGCCCCAGGGAATTGAAATTCAAATCCTGGATCCTGGTTACGAGGAAAACTTTCTAAAAAATAAAAAGAAGCGATCTGATTGGTTTACAAGTCATGGAGATGTATTCCCGGTCGGAGTTGGTAGAATGAAGGCAATGAATCCGGAGCTCACTTACATTGAGCAAGGCGAGACCTGGAAGGTGGGCAAAGCAACGAGTGCCCGTTCCTTTCCGACTAAACGGCTAACCCTTCCGCTTGGACATTGGAATCATTATTATTTTCGTGCCATCAATGGGGAGGTCCGGCTCTGGGTAAACGGACAAGAAGTATCAGGTGGGTATGACTGTAATCCAAGCGAGGGACATTTGGTGATGGAATCGGAAGGTTCCCCGATCGATTTTCGTGGGATGCGTCTGCGTGAGCTTCCCTGATTTAGAACTATTAACTTATGAAAAAGCTTATGAAAAAAATAATGACCGCGGCCTTCCTTGTATCCTGGACTTTTTTAAATGCGGAAAATTGGCCGGCTTGGCGGGGAAAAGATGCTACGGGCTCGAGGAGTGGTGGGCAATACCCAACCGAATTGAATATGCAAAAGAACTTACAATGGAAAGTCCCTCTTCCCGAGAAGGGATGTTCGACCCCGATTGTCTGGCAGGATTCCATTCTTTTGACCAGTCCGGTCCAGGGAGAGGATGCTGTGCTATCGTTCTCTTTGAATGGAGAAAAGAAATGGCAAACCACTGTCGGAGCCGAACGGAAGGGAAAACACAGGAACGGGTCAGGGAGCAATCCATCGGTGGTTACAGATGGAGAAAAACTTTACGCCTTGTTCAAGAGCGGGAACCTTGCCTGCTTAAATTTTAAGGGAAAAATTATTTGGCAAAAGGATTTGTCCGGTTATGGAAAGGATACGCTTTATTGGGATTTCGGGACATCTCCGATTCTTACAAGCAAGCATTTGATTGTGGCCCTGATGAGAAAAGGAAATTCCTGGTTGCTCGCCTTTGATCCCAATTCTGGAGAGGTGGCATGGAAGAAGGCGCGAAATTACCAGACTCCCCCCGAATGCGATCACAGTTACGCAACTCCGACCTTGATTGAGCATGAGGGGCAGGAGGCGATTCTGGTCTGGGGTGCGGAAAGGTTGTCTGCCCATTCCGCCAAGGATGGAGAGATGCATTGGGTATCCAACGGATTTAATCCCAAGCAAAAGAAAAACTGGGTGGTGGTCGGTTCGCAGGTGGTGGCGGGCGATGTTGTGGTTGTTCCATATGGTAGAGGGACGCACATGAAAGGAATTCGCATGGGGGGCAAGGGAGATGTCACGGAGTCGCATCTCCTATGGACCCGAACGGATACGGGGTGTTTCGTTCCCAGTCCTGCAGTGGCTCAAGGCAAGGTCTATGTTGTACGGGATCGCGGGGAGGTCCATTGCATTGATCCGAAAACGGGGAAAAGCCATTGGGAGGATGCCTTTCCGCGGGCCAGTTCCAGTTACTATGCCTCCCCCACTGTGGCAGGGACCAAGCTCTACGCTCCGAGGGAGGACGGAGTGATTCTGGTTGCGGACATTGCCAAGGGATTCAGGTTCCACGGAGCTTTCGATATGGGTGAGCGGGTCATCGCATCCCCCGTGCCGATCAAGAATCGCATTCTGATCCGCGGAGAAAGGAACTTGTTCTGCTTTGGCAGCTGAGGATCAAAAGAAAAGGTATGCTTGTGGCTTAGCGACTAAGACTTTGGCGTCTTTTACTCGTTTGAGTCGAAGAACTGGTCGCTCCGCTCGTGTTGCTTCCATATAAGGTATGTACCAAGTAGGGATATGCTTGGGTTTGAATATAGGCTTTTTCAACTCTTTGCATGCCATCTTTATCCTTAAGTGTGACATAACCCATATTGTATCTGTCCAGAGAATAGGAGTCCGAAGCCACCGTGCGGGCGTATTCATGATCGATATGAAAAATGCCCACAGGGAAATTGGCCGTGCCTAAATCGACTCCCCGGGCTTCAACTAATTTACTGGTTTCGACCAAGGCATAACCGGAAAGGGCGGGTTTCATCTCCGTATTCGCATCATATCCGGAAAGAATGTTTCCACTGTCCATAACCGGTTGATAGATTTTCGTGTTCATTCCCATGACCGCATGGCCATCCAAGGCATAGCCGATAATTTTATTCGAATAATCAAATTCCATGCCCGCCTTGAAACCGTGGAGGTGGTATTCACCCGTTGGTTGTGTGTGAGCATAGAAGTAATCGTTACTCAGTGGAATCGTTCCACCCTGCCAACTTACGCCACTGAGTCCATTATCGCCAATGAAATGAACATTGTATCGTAACTTTCCGGTATAGTTGGCGTTCGCCCCATGAGAGGAAGTCATGTCGTAGGCTTCGACGGACAGCATATCGACCGCGAGCAATTCCTTGGGTGGGGTCGAAGAATCCCAGTGCGTGTAATCTGGGAGTAAATTATTAGGCCGTCCAATGTATGCAATATCGCTAAAGCTGGGATTGTAGATTACCAATTCATTATTAAAACTGGCCGCAGAGTCAGGATGCAGGATGATCTCAACGGTCTCACTTTGGGCTGAAGGCGTGGAAACATAATGATCGGATTCGTCGGTTATATTCCAATTCGGGTATAAATTGCTGGAGAGAATGATGACAGAATTGCCATTGGAAGTCCCGTGAGACAGGGACACCGATGCGTTTGCCGTGGAACTCCATACGGTTCCCGTGTTTTCATCACCATATCCGGTCTGAGAATCGGAGTTTTCATCGAATGTGTCTCCGGAAGTTTCCACCGAGAAGCTTTCGAGTGCGGTCCAGGATCCCGAACTAGGCTCGTAAAAGCCTTTGCCTGAGAGAAAGTACCGCCAACTGGAGAGTTGGTCGAAATATATCCAAGCATAGGCTTGCTCGTTAGTCCAAATCCACTGGAATCTGGAATGATGAAACCAAACCGAGCCGTCTCCCACATCGTGTAGATAGAGCCAACCAAGGGTTGCATGGTAAATCCAATTGGCTCCGGAATCATAGAAAAAACCGAACCAAGGGCTTTTTTTCCATCCGGACAGGGAGGTTGAATCCGCTTGGGCACGAAATGGGGAAATCTGATAATTGCCGTCGGGCAGGTTCTTGCTCGGAAAATTGTAATTGGCAGAGATGAGTAGGCTGACCACTGCAGGGTCCGTCTGCTCGAGCATGGTCCGGGTGTAGGGTTGCCATTCGTTGGTGTAATTCAAGTGGTTGCGTTCCGTCCAGTCCTGTCCGCCCAGGTAGGTGGTGGTTGCCCAATAGAGGTATTCGGTGATTTGAGTGGCGTAGTCGGAGGTGTTGTCGTAGTATGTGAACCATGCTCCCTCCGGGTATTGCGAGGGAACATTTTCAAAGTATCCTCCTCTTGCCAAATCCATTGCATCAGCTAAGGACGACCCTTTTCGTTCCCCCCAGACTTCAGGAAAGGCCTCGTCCCAACCCAAGTCCGTAACCAGATGAAGAACTTCCTCAAGGGTGGCATCGCGATCGTCACCCTGGCTGCCGTTTTCAAAGATTTCATCGGCAAACAGATTCTGGGTTCTTGACAGGACCGAGGTCAACATTTCGAAATCGTTCGCAAAGGACTCCTGTTCATTTTCGGATGCGAAGAGAACCAGAGTGGCGATTTCCGAAGTCGAACCACCCAAGAGCTTGGTTAGGACCTCGGGTTGATCGACAGTTCCGTTTTCATCATTGTCCAAATATTCGGCCAAAACATTGGCCGTATGCAGGACTTTCGCATCACTCACGCTAGAAGTAGAGAGAACCCTAAGCCCAAAAACATCGACTTGTTTACTAAAGATGCCGGAAAGACTCTGGAGATCAGATGAAAGCTCTTCTGTCACCTGAAATAACTGTGCCCGCAAAATACTTGTCATAAATAAGAGTGACCAAAATACTAACCTCATGATCTGAATTTCTGTAAATAAAGAATATCTTGCGAGCATTATAATATGAGCATCGCATCCCCATAAGAGAAAAAACGATAGTTGCGGGCGATAGCTTCGGAATAAACTTCTTTGAGACGTAAGATACCATTTTCTTCTTCAGGATACAGAAATGCACCGACTAGACAGAGCAGGGTGGATCCGGGTAGATGGAAATTGGTTAGTAGATGATCTACTCCCAAAAATGAGTAGGGCGGTCGGATGAAAAGTTTGGCCTCGGCCTGGGTTGATTTCGTGGGGTGCAAATCTTCATTTCCCAAGTAATGTTCGATGGCTCGAACACAGGTGGTTCCGATGGCGAGGCGCTTGACGGATTTGTCACGCAGAATGTGCTTGGTTAGATGGGGAAGAAAATATTGTTCGCTGTGCATGGGGTGATCCTCAATCATCTCTGTTTCAATGGGACGAAATGTGCCTAACCCAACAGATAAGGTAAGATCATAAATTGTGTGACCATCTTTTTGCAGACAATCCAAGATTTCGGGGGTGAAGTGTAACCCTGCAGTAGGAGCAGCTACCGCACCCCGGTTTTTACTTTTTGCATACACGGTTTGGTAACGTTCTTCATCGGCTTTATTGGCAGGTCGGCGAACATAAGGTGGTAGGGGGAGCGATCCAATGCGGTCAGATAGGGCGTAAAGGTCAGAATCCTTGTGGAGATCAAAGTTCACTAGGTATTCGCCCGTGGGTAAAGATTCAGCTATTACAGCAGAATATAATCCTTCGATTCCAAAGTTCCTGGTTTTGGCGGTCTTACCTCCCGGTTTGAGTAAGCACCGCCAGGAAGTTTCCGGAGGATCTGCTGGGCGGAGAAGTAGGCATTCAACTTTTCCACCGGTCGGACGCACACCAGGTAAGCGGGCTTTGAGGACTGAAACATCATTCCGTAAAATAGAAAGCTGAGGTGGTAGGAGAAAGGGTAATTCGTGAAAGAAATGATGGGTTATATTATCAGTTTCCCGATTGAAAACCAAGAGACGGGACTGATCCCTTCGATCAGTTGGAAACTGGGCAATTCGGTCGGTTGGAAGATCGTATTCTAAATCAGATTTGAGCATATTCTAAGTTACATGAAAAGCACATCGACAAGAGATGGGCAATTTCCTAACTTTAAAATTTAGTTAAATATATAATCTTTAATTTTTCCTATGACTGAAAATATTGATCTAGTTAATCCTTCCCCATCCACTTCAGCCAATTCCCATGTAAAGAATATGGAACAGTATCGAGCAATGTATCAAAAAAGCATAGCGGATCCGAAAGATTTTTGGGCGGAGGTAGCGGAAGATTTCCACTGGTTTTCCAAGTGGGAAGAGGTTTCCAACTACAACTATGATAGACGGCAAGGACCGATTTCTGTGGAGTGGTTTAAGGGAGCAAAGACAAATGTCTGCTACAACTGTGTTGACCGTCACCTTGAGATCCGTGCAGATAAAACTGCAATCATCTGGGAAGGTAATGAACCTGGAGAAGATGCCACAATTTCATACCGTCAATTACATGAACAGGTATCGAAATTTGCCAATGTTTTGAAAAGTCGTGGGGTGAAAAAGGGAGACCGGGTATCGATTTACATGCCGATGGTCCCTGAAGCAGTTGTCGCGATGCTGGCATGTGCCCGAATTGGTGCGGTACACTCGGTTGTATTTGGTGGATTTTCTGCGGAGGCACTTGCAGACCGTATTGTTGATTCTAGTTGTAAGCTTCTGATTACCGCCAATGGTACTTTTCGTGGTGCCAAGGCGATCCCGATGAAACCGAATGCTGATCAGGCAATGGCAAATGCATCCGCAAGGATGGGACAACAAGTGGACACTTGTATTGTGGTGCGGAGGGTTGCAGAAGATTCTGGGATTTCATGTGCGATGCAGGAGGGGCGCGATCTTTGGTGGGATGAAGTGATGACAGATGCATCGACGGACTGCCCATGTGAGGAAATGGACGCGGAAGATCCGCTTTTCGTTCTCTACACATCAGGTTCCACAGGCCAACCTAAAGGAGTAATGCATACGTCTGGTGGGTACATGGTCTACACCGCAACTACTCACAAATATATTTTTGATTATCAGGAGGAGGATGTTTATTTCTGTGCCGCGGATATTGGGTGGATCACCGGGCACTCCTACATTGTCTACGGCCCGCTTGCCAATGGGGCGACGACCACTATGTTCGAAAGCATTCCCACCTATCCGAATCCCGACCGTTACTGGCAGGTGATTGAAAAGTGGAAGGTGAACCAGTTTTATACTGCCCCAACCGCGATCCGTGCAATTGCTGCCGCGGGTGATGAGTGGCCGGGGAAATACAAAATGCCGAGTCTGAGAATTCTTGGAAGTGTCGGGGAACCGATTAATCCTGAGGCTTGGCGTTGGTATCACCGAAACGCAGGCAAAGAAAGATGTCCGATCGTAGACACTTGGTGGCAGACCGAAACCGGAGGGATTTTAATTTCACCATTACCAGGAGCCACCCCACTAAAGCCGGGTTCTGCAACCTTTCCTTTTTTTGGAGTAAAACCCGTTATTCTTGAACCGCAATCAGGTGAAGTTATTGAAGGTAATGGCGTAAGTGGTGTCTTGGCTATGGAAGCACCTTGGCCCGGGCAAATGCGTACGGTTTATGGAGATCATAAACGTTTTGAAGAGACCTATTTCGATCAGTACAAAGGATATTATTTTACTGGTGATGGATGCCGTAGGGACGAAGACGGATATTACTGGATAACGGGCCGTGTGGATGATGTAATTAACGTCTCTGGCCATAGAATGGGTACTGCCGAAGTGGAAAGTGCCCTGGTTGCTCACGATCATGTTGCGGAGGCGGCGGTGGTTGGATTTCCTCATGAAGTAAAAGGGGAGGGCATATATGCCTATGTGACCCTGAATACTGGAGTTGAATATGCTGAGGATTTACGTGGAGAATTAAAACAACAGGTCCGTTCGGTTATTGGACCTATTGCCACTCCGGATGTAATTCATTGGGCTCCGGCACTGCCGAAGACCCGCTCGGGAAAGATTATGAGGCGGATTTTACGCAAGATTGCCACTGATGAGAGTGATCAGATCGGGGATATTTCTACTCTTGCGGATCCAACTGTGGTCGAAAACCTAATTGCGAATAGGTGAATAAAAGTTTTTCTTGGCACTCGCCAACTGTTGGACATTCGTACATTAAGATGGAATAAGTATGAAAATTTATCTTAACGGAGATTTAGTGGAAAAGGATAAGGCTATGGTTTCGGTCTTTGATCATGGCCTACTTTATGGAGATGGTGTGTTTGAGGGAATCCGTCTTTATGATCATTGCGTTTTCAAGCTTGATGAACATCTGGAACGTTTGGAATATTCCGCCAAGGCTATTCTTTTGGAATTGCCACTGAATCGCCAACAACTAGCAGATGCAGTATGTGAAACTTGCAGGGCAAACAATTTATCCAATGGATATGTGCGTTTGGTTGTTACCCGAGGAGTTGGACATTTGGGACTTTCCCCTGATGGCTGTGGTCCGCCAAGTGTCATTATAATTGCGGATGATATCCAACTGTATCCCCAAGAACTTTATGAAACAGGATTAAAAATCATTTCCGTACCTACGAGAAGAATAAATGCATCAGCGTTACCACCAGCTGTAAAAAGTCTCAATTATCTCAATAATATCCTGGCAAAGATTGAGGCAAAAAAGGTCGGTTTCCAAGAAGCTCTTATGCTCAATGATAAAGGAGAAATTGCCGAATGCACTGGGGATAATGTTTTTGTTTTAAGTAAAGGTGTTTTATACACGCCTCCATTGGATGCAGGATCTCTTCGTGGAATAACAAGGGCTTCGGTTATGGACATTGCACAAGATTTAGGCATTAAATGTCGCGAACAGGCATTGACTCGATATGATCTTTGGACTGCTGAAGAATGTTTTCTTACGGGTACTGCAGCAGAGGTTATACCTTGTGTCGAAGTAGATCATCGCAGAGTTGGAAGTGGTGAACCTGGAGAGATTACAAGGAAATTTATTTCTAAATTCAGGGAAAATGTTTGCGAGGATGGTGTAAAATTATGACTGATGATATAATTAATCCATTTTCCGGTAATTTTAACTTTGGCATGTCATATGCGTTGTCTTTTTTCAGGTTTTACTTTAACTTATACACTTTAAATTAATATGAAATGTCATCATTGTGATAATCAAGCCACTGTTCATCTAACCCAAATTCTTAATGGCCAAATGCACAAGATGGATCTTTGCGAAACCTGTGCTCAAGCTAATGGTGTCACCAATCCAGAAAATTTGTCGATTGGAAACTTAATGGACAAGCCCGACGCAACTAATGAAGGTCCTAGCGGATCTATGGTTTGTGAATCTTGCGGAACTACTCACCAGGATTTCAAAAAGGGAGGACGGCTTGGTTGCGAAGCCTGCTACCATATCTTCCGTCCCATTCTGGACCCTCTGCTTGAAGGGATGCACGCTGGAACTCAACACTTAGGCAAAATCCCTTCCGGATCTGAATCCCGCGTTCGTTTTGAACAATCTGTAGATGAATTAAAAAAGCAATTACTTACAGCTATAGAAAAAGAAGATTTTGAAACCGCTGCAGATTTGCGTGATAAACTGAAGGAACTTGAACAGGAGGCTCAAGTTTAAAATCCTCTATGTTTCATGATCTTCTAAACAAGTTCGGTGCCTCCTCAAAAGGTCCTAGAAGTATTCCAGTTACCCTAAGTACCCGAGTTAGACTGGCAAGAAACTTAAAAGAGTATCCTTTTCCGGGAAAGGCTGTGGAGGGACAGCGTCGAGCAGTTTTGTCAAAATGTATTGATGCTATGACTGATATGGATGCTCTTAGCGAAAGTACCTCGCTGGAAGTGGATGATTTGAGTGAGTTGGATCGGCAAATTTTAGTAGAGAAACATTTGATTAGCCCTGAGCTTTCTCAAGTTGATGAAGGTTCTGGAATCGTTTTGTCAAGCGACAGAAATTGTTGTGTCATGATTAATGAGGAGGATCATTTGAGAATCCAAGTTCTTCAACCAGGTCTTGAATTTGAAAAAGTTTGGAAACGAGCAGATGAATTAGATTCCGGTATAGAATCTCATGTCAATTATGCTTATGATTGTGAACTGGGTTTCCTTACCGCCTGCCCAACAAATTTAGGAACTGGGTTACGTGCCTCTGCTATGATGCACCTACCAGGTTTGGTGATGTCCAAGAATATGGATAAGGTAATCAATGCTGTTAACCAACTAGGAATTGCAGTCCGGGGATTGTTTGGAGAAGGCTCTGATGCTAGCGGTAGCATCTTTCAAATTTCAAACCAACAAACCTTGGGAGAGTCCGAAAGAGCAATCATAGATCGTTTAAATGATACCTTGAAAAATATTGTCCGTCAGGAAAACTTTGCACGGGACAAACTCATGCAAGATGATGGTCTTCGCCTGGTGGACAAGATTAGCCGTGCTGTTGGCATACTAAAAACTAGTCATCTTATTCAAAGTTCTGAGGCAATGGATTTACTTTCCTTGGTACGTTTAGCCACAGATTTTAAAATGTTACCCGAACGATTTCGCTCTCTTGCAGACCGAATGTTCATAGAAATTCAACCTGGACATGTTCAATTATCAGCTGGTAAGCCTGTTGACCCTTCCGACAGGGACCGATTGCGAGCAGAGTTGTTACGCAAAGAATTTTCCCGGACACCCAAGCTTAATATTGATGGAGCAAGTTGACTTCAAGTCTGTCGGGTGATATAAAAGTATAATTATGTCTGAACCAATGAGTAATTTTACGCCCCGTGCACAGCAGGTATTAGCACTTGCTCGAAAGGAAGCCGATAGATTTCACCACAATTATGTTGGCACCGAACATTTGCTTCTTGGTCTAATTAATCTGGGACAAGGTGTTGCAGTCAACGTTTTGCAAAAAATGGGTCTCGACCTTGATTCAGTCAGGCAGGCAGTGGATGAACAAGTTGGACTTGGTCCAGAAGCTAAACCATCTGGTAATGTTCCTTACACTCCCCGTGTTAAAAAGGTGTTAGCTTTAGCAGGGAAGGAAGCCAAAGGGCTCAATCATAGTTATGTCGGCACAGAGCACATCCTTTTAGGATTGCTTCGAGAAGGTGAAGGAGTTGCTGCTCGAGTCTTAAAATCATTGGATGTTGATGTCGAACGTTGTCGAAATGAAATTCTCTCTGAATTGGATCCAAACTTTTCATCCACTGAAGAAGAAGAAGCCTCAGTCGTAGGGGCTGGAGAAAGTGAAGAAAAAGGTAAAGATGTCAAAACCCCCGCCTTGAAAGCTTTTGGAAGGGATTTGACAGAGATAGCCAAAAAAGGGGAGATGGATCCAGTTGTTGGGCGTGAGAATGAAATCAGGCGAGTTACTCAAGTTCTCTGTCGACGAACCAAGAATAACCCCGTTCTTATAGGTGAAGCTGGTGTAGGCAAAACTGCAATTGTTGAAGGTTTGGCTCAGCAGATTGCTGCCGGAATGGTTCCTGAAAACCTAATCGACAAAAAAGTCGTTACATTAGACCTTGCGTTGATGGTTGCCGGAACAAAATACCGAGGGCAATTTGAAGAACGTATTAAGGCGGTTATGGACGAGTTGAGGAAATCCAAAAACATTATCATTTTTATCGATGAGTTACATACCATTGTTGGGGCTGGTGCTGCAGAAGGTGCAATGGATGCTTCAAATATTTTTAAACCCGCACTGTCTCGCGGAGAATTGCAATGTATTGGTGCTACTACCTTAGGAGAATATCGAAAATTTATCGAGAAAGATTCTGCTTTGGATCGGCGTTTTCAATCAGTAAAGGTTGAGGCCCCATCTGTCGATGACACTATTCTCATACTCAAAGGAATCCGACCAAAATATGAGGAACACCATAATGTTAATTTTTCCGACAAATCACTGGAAGCCGCTACTAAACTAACTGACCGATATGTCACAGGCCGATTTCTACCGGATAAGGCAATTGATGCTGTTGATGAGGCAGGGGCTAGATCTCGTATGGAAACCATGCAACGGCCTCCTGAAATAGAGCAACTTTCTGACGAAATAAAAGAAGTTTGTGCATTGAAAGAATCTGCTATTTCAGATCAAAATTTCGAAGAGGCTGCTGATGCGCGGGACAAAGAAAAAAAATTGCGGTCCAAAAGGGAACGGGTTTTAGAGAAGTGGAAAAAATCTCGTGAAGAAGAAAGAGTCACGGTAGACGAAGATGATATGCTTCAAGTTGTTGCTGATTGGACAGGTATTCCACTTAACCGAATGGAAGCTAAGGAATCCAAAAAATTGCTTAAACTTGAACAAGATTTACGTGAACATATTATTGGGCAGGATTTTGCTACTGAAGTAGTCGCTAAAGCCCTTCGCCGTTCTCGTGCTGACCTTAAAGACCCTAAGCGTCCCATTGGCTCATTTATGTTTCTTGGGCCAACTGGAGTTGGTAAAACTCATTTAGCTAAAATACTTGCTGAAAGAATATTCGGAGATCAAGAGTCCCTGATTCAAATTGATATGTCCGAATATATGGAGAAGCATGCTGTTTCTCGTATGATCGGTTCACCTCCAGGTTATGTGGGATATGAGGAAGGAGGGCAATTAACTGAAGCCATTCGTAGAAAACCATATGCAGTTATCTTATTTGATGAAATTGAAAAAGCTCATCCTGATGTTGCCCAAATTTTGTTACAAATCCTTGAAGATGGTAGATTAACGGACAGTTTGGGGAGAAAAGTTGATTTCCGTAACACTATTTTGATTATGACTTCCAATGTTGGTGCTCATATACTTCAGAGAAATACTTCAATGGGCTTTTCTATTGGTGATGCTGATCAGGATTTCGATAACACCAAAGACAAAATCATGGATGAGGCAAAGAAAAGCTTTAAGCCAGAATTCCTTAACCGTCTTACAGAAATTGTAATTTTCCGTCCCTTGGCAAAAGAAAGTATGAGTTCAATTGTTGACTTGGAATTGAAAAAAGTTTCGCAGAGATTGAAGGATAAAAAACTCAAAATCGAAGTTTCTGATGAAGCAAAAGAGTTTCTAATAGAAAAAGGTTATGATGACAAACTCGGTGCCAGACCTCTTCGTAGAGCCGTTGAAAAATATTTGGAAGATACTTTAGCAGAAGAATTACTTGCTGGTAATTTACGCAAAAATAAACCTATTACCGTCATACTTTCTGAGGATGAGGACAAGGGATTATGTTTTGATCAAAAAAAGAGTGCTAAAGATAAGGTTTCAGTTCCTGAGTCATCTTCCGAAAATCAAACTGAAGAAGAAAAAAACTAACTTCCAATCTTCCTTTTAGAACCCATTCTATGTCTATAGGAAATTATCTTATGCAAAGAACCCTCATCCTCCTCAAGCCAGATTGTTTGGAAAACAAAATCGCTGGCCAAGTTATTGCTCGTTTTGAATCAAAGGGCTACGAAATTATAGCCAGTAAGATGCTTCAATTAGATGACGATTTATTGCGTGAACACTATTCTCATGTGGCAGATCTGCCCTTTTTTCCTGAGATTGCAGCATTTATGAGCTCCCGTCCCGTCCTTGCTCTTATTTTAGAAGGTGAAGGTGTCATCCAAGGAATTCGTGATTTGCTTGGTCCAACTGATTCGAACGCAGCACCTGCCGGGACTATTCGTGGTGATCTTGGTACAGACAGAATGAAAAATGTAGTACATGCCTCAGACAGCGATGAATCTGCATCAGCCGAAATTTCGCGTTTTTTCAAGTTTGAAGAAATCCCCTCATAGTAACCAAATAATGTTCATGATGCTTCTATTTATCCTTTTTTGAAGAAGCACTCCAAGAAATTTATTTTTTGCCTACTGTCTCTGGCACTGATCTGGTTTTTATACCCCTTTTTAAAGATCGGTTTTTTTTATTTTAATGATCCACCGATTGACATCATTGATTGTTTAAATGATCGGGAGGTGGATGATGCGAGTTCGGTTAATAAGACTCAACATGGTGGAGTGTTTTCACTAAGTGATGATTTAAATACTTCGATTGAGCTTATAAGAGAGGCTTTGTTTCAGGCAAAAATCGGGAATCTTAAAATTATGCCGATGGGAGCCAGGCATTCAATGGGCAAACAGGCATTTCAGAGAGGTGCTATTTTATTAAATACATTATCCATGAATAATATTGAAATGGATGGTGTTTTTTTAAAGGCACAAGCGGGGGCGAAGTGGATAGATATAATCGAATTCCTTGCCACACAGGGTAAAACGGTTGAGATCATGCAGAGTAATTGTGATTTTTCAGTGGGCGGTACTCTCAGTGTAAACGCACATGGTTGGCAACCCGCAAGACCTCCCGTTTCATCAAGTGTTGAACAAATAAAAGTTATCACAGTGGATGGGGAGGTGAAAATTTGCTCAAGGACTCAGAATTCAGAGCTTTTCAGTCATGTCCTAGGCGGATATGGATTGTTTGCCATTATTCTCGAGGTATGGATTCGTCCTGTGCCCAATAAAATTCTCCGTTCTTCGAGTAAAGAAATCAAGATCGCAGATTTCCCCAAAGCATGGAAAGAGATAACGAAAGAGGGGGTAGAGTTAGCTTACGGTCGCTTATCTGTTTCTCCCAACTCTTTTTTTCAAACCGTGTTATTGAATTCATACAAGGCAGATAATGATAGAGTTGCACATGACCCATTACCTTATGTTATTGATTACAAATCCCGATTATCACGGGCAATTTTTCGTGCTTCTTTAGGTAGCGATCGTGGTAAGAGTCTACGCCATTGGATGGAGCGATCTTTTGGTGGTGAATTAAGTGGGATATCACCGCGTTCCAGATTGTTAAGTGAACCCGCAAAAGTGTTTGGAAATAATGATCCTACTATGCGAGATCTTTTGCTGGAATATTTTATTCCGGTGATGAAATTTGAATCTTTTGTTAAGCAAGCTGCTCCAGTTATTCAAACAGAATACGATAGCCTGCTTAATGTGACCGTAAGAGAAATCGCCAAAGATATTGAAACTGCACTTCCATATGCACGGCAGGATATGTTTGGATTGGTCATGCTTTTTACTATAGAGCGCGGTCTTGAAAATGAGGAAGGAATTGCAAAAATGGCAAGAAGGCTTATCGATTTGGTTCATCCTATGGATGGAACATTTTATTTACCGTATCGTAATTTTGCCAGTCAGGAACAACTGAAAAAATGTTATCCCGAGTTTACTAAATTTTTGATGCAAAAGGTGAAGTTTGATCCACAGGAAATTTTTAGTAGTGGATTTTATGAAAAATATCGTTGAACCCTTGATTTTAAAATTTTTACTCTCGGTGAATTAAGAGTTTAATTACAGGCGTTGATTTTTGATTTCACGCTGCAAAACAAAAAATATGTTTTATTTTAATCGAAAATTGAATTTCAGTATATTTTATCTTTTTTATGTGTTTTGCGGTTGATGAGTTTCACATATGAATTGATCAAATCTTGCAATCCTAGCTCTCCCAATTTTTTTAAAGTTTATTCTAAATTTTAGACATAAGGCAGACAGCATGAACGGCAATTCCTTCAGTACGGCCAAGAGATCCTATTTTTTCATGAGTGGTGGCTTTAATTCCAATGAACCCAGTGCTTATCCGTAAGAGTTTTCCTAAATTCTGCTTCATATCAGGCAGATAAGAAGATAATTTAGGTTCCTGAGCAATGATCGTGAGATCGATATTTGCACATAAATACCCCTTTGACAAAGTTTCATTCCTGACCTTTTCCAAAATAATTGCTGAATCCATATCTTTGTTTCTTGGATCATCGTCCGGAAATAGATGCCCAATATCGGGTAAAGCAAGTGCTCCAAGCATGGCATCAGCTAGGGCATGAATAAGACAGTCCGCATCGGAGTGTCCGAGCAGTCCTCGTTCATAGGGGATTTTGACTCCTCCTAGAATGAGGTCACGATTATCAGCAAAAGCATGCAGGTCGAAGCCGTGCCCGATTCGAAAAGAGGGTGAGTTCATGAATCCAAAAGAAATTTAATTAATCTAAGATCATTTAGATTAGTAATCTTTGGATTAGGATAACCCGGATTTATTAGAATAATTTTTTTTGATAATAATTCCATTGCATGCATGTCGTCAGTAACTCTTATATTTAATTCCTGAGCTTTATGATATCCTTTGATCAACCAAGATTTCGGTGCGGATTGAGGCGTTTCCATCTCCCATAATTCATTTCTATTTAAGGTTTCAGTTACTCGCATTGGATTAATATCATCTGTAACAGAGAGATCTTTTCGAATTGTGTTGACCGCAGGATGAGCCAGAGCGACTGGATTCATATTCTCAACTTCCGAAATTAATTTTTGAATCGTAGCAGAACGGATCATCGGACGAGCACAATCATGAATATGAGTATATTGACATACATCGGGTATAGCACGCAAACCATTGCGGACAGAGTCGCTACGTTGTTCTCCCCCTTTCACAAAAGAAATTTTGAGAGCAGAAGTAGAATGAGAGGTAAGCTGGACCTCATTTTGTAGGATTTTTTTTTGCTCGTTGTCCCGGTAGACTATGATTATCGAGCTTATCTCTTTAGTACGGCTAAATGCAGAGAACGACATTCGGAAAGCGTTGCTGTGTCCAATTGGAGCTAGAATTTTATCTTTCACACTTTTACCCATTCTTGTTCCTAAACCGGCCGCCAGTAAAATCGCACTATGCATAAAAATTTTGAGTAGGATTAATTTCGGATTTCGCCAAGAATATTCTCAAGTGCTTGTGCGGGATCATTGGCAGCAAGTATGGGTCTGCCTATAACAAGATAGTCTGCCCCCGCATCTCTGGCCAGACTTGGAGTCATAATTCTTTTTTGATCCCCAATCGCACTCCCAGTGGGTCTGATTCCGGGAGTAATCAAACGAGTATCATTAGGAAGCTTGGCACGTAAATGAATAAGCTCTTGCGGAGAGCATACGATTCCACCCATTTGCGATTTAACAGATAATATTGCTAGCCTTTCAACCTGTTCGATTACTGAAGATTTCACACCTATTGATTGGAGTGCTCGCTGATCCATAGAGGTAAGAACTGTTACTGCCAGGAGCAGGGTGTCGGGTAGGAATGATTTTCCTATATCTGAGCAAAGAAGGAGTGCTTCCTCTCCAGCATTTGCATGAAGAGTAAGCATACCTATGGGAAGAGTTGCTAAACTTTCCATAGCTTTAGCCATGGTGTTTGGAATATCATGCAGTTTGAGATCGAGGAAAACTTTTTTTCCTGAGTCTGCAATCGTATGAACTAAATCAGGGCCATCTCGTAAATAGCTTTGTAGTCCAACTTTCACCCATTTTAACTTCTCACCAGTGGCATGGAGTATCTTTTGGGCTTCTTGCCTGTTGTCGACATCAAGAGCAAGAATAACTTCAGGTGTTTTCGAAATCACGATTCTTATCATGGGTTAGGACGAGCGAGAGCCAATTAAATTCTTTGGAATCGCACATTTATAAGATTAAAGGTAAGATAAATCTTATGCAAGTTCTCTCAGGAATCCGAAAAGTTTTTGTTCCGGCACCCGCTAAAGTAAATCTTTTTCTCGCGGTAACTGGAAAAAGGGAAGATGGTTTTCATGAATTGCTCTCAGTTCTTGTCAAATTGAAATTACAAGACTTGGTAACTCTAGAATTCAATACTCAACCCGGCTCAACTGTGCTTTTGTGCCCCGGTTTTTCAGAATTGGAAAATTCTCAAAACTTAGCGGTTAGAATGGTAGATTTTTGGAGGGAGAAGACGGGAAATGACTTTGGAATTACTATATCAATTGATAAGCAAATCCCGATACAGGCTGGTTTAGGAGGAGGGAGTTCAGATGGGGTTGCCACTTTGCTAGGACTCAATGCACTTATGCAAAAAAAACTGAATTTGAATGAATTGATGGAAATCGCCTCGCAAGTTGGTTCAGATTGCCCAAGCTTCCTTCTACGGGATCTTTGTATAGCAAGTGGAAGAGGAGAGCATGTGAAGGAATTGGGATTAGAATCTAAGCAGAATAAGGTTTCTGGGAAAAAGCTTTTATTGTTTAAGCCGACTTTTGGTTTTTCTACCGCGGAAATTTATGGAAGCCTTAAGAGCTCAGATTTTTCCATTTGTAAAGAAAATTTAATATCTAAGATAGCTAAATGGGAAAAAGGAGAAATTTCATTATCGGATTTCATGCACAATGATTTGGAAGGACCAGTTTTTCGGAAATTTATTTTTATAGAGGCTTTATTTAAGGAATTGAAAGATAGATTTCAGGTAAAGCCGTTGGTTTCTGGCAGTGGTTCCTCCTGCTTTGTGCCTATTCCTGAAAACCTCGACACTAGTCCTATAAAGGATTTTATCCTAGAATCCTGGGGCCATGAGATTTTTTTGCATGAAACATATTTTGCCTGATAAGGCTAATAAATTTGGTTTCAAGATATTCTAATTCCTGCATAATAGCTTCATTATTAACGATGGTAGATAATATGAAATCAAGTTCCAAAGAGGAGATTACTCTCTTTGGCATCCCAGCTTCTCCTGGCGTGTCCCATGGCCAGGTTTTCCGCTTTTTACATGAAGAGGTAGAGGTTTTAAATTATGAGGTAAAAGAGGAAGACCATCCCTTGGAAATTGCCCGCTTTAAAGAAGCACTTAGCATAACCTCTGATCAAATTAAAGAAGTGCGAGAGGGAGTAGCTAAAAACCTTGGTGAAAAAGAGGCCGGAATTTTTGACGCTCACCTGATGGTCCTAGAGGATAAAGCTCTCATTGATGATGTTGAAAAAGAAATTCGCTCAACTGGAGATAATGTCGAGCAATGCCTTTATAGGGTAACCCAGAGATATTACGAATATTTTAATCAACTAGAAGATGAGTATCTGAGAGAAAGAGCTTCTGATTTAAAGGATATTTCTCGTCGGTTAATTCGTAACTTAATAGGTGCTACCGCTGCAGGAACTGCTTTTCTGGAAGATCCCCGAGTTCTTGTATCTGAAGACTTAACTCCATCAGATACTGCCTCACTTGATCGTTCCAAGATTCTGGCGATCGCTACAGAAACAGGTGGTCAGACCAGTCATGCTGTTATTATGGCTCGTGCCAGTGGAGTTCCTGCAGTTGTGGGGGTGAGAAGTCTGACTGAGGGATTGGCAGAGGGCGATACATTACTTGTTGATGGCTTTGAGGGAGTGGTAATTATTAATCCTTCGGAAACCACACTTTTCCGGTATGGAAAGGTTGGGATTCGTCGGAAAAAACTTAAGGATTTGGTCGAAGAAGATGCCCAAGAGCCTTCACGGACCCAAGATGGTCTAGAGTTCCATCTTTACGCTAATGCAGATACCCCAGAAGAAGTTACCGCTGCCATGGATTTTTTCTGTCGTGGGGTTGGCCTCTACAGGACAGAGGCTCTTTTTCTTAGGAAAAATGAAATGCCATCTGAAGATGTTCAATACCTTCATTATCGAGAACTTGTCGAAGCGGCTGCTCCATTAAGTGTCACTATAAGAACTCTGGACCTAGGGGGAGATAAGGTTCTTGATTTGGGTGACCGTGAAAAGGAAAGCAATCCATTTATGGGATTTCGTGCGATTCGTTATTGTTTGCGCAATCCAGAAATTTTTCTTGTTCAACTGCGGGCCATATTACGAGCCAGTGCACACGGAGAAGTAAAAATTATGTTTCCTATGATCAGTGGCGTGGGAGAGGTTATCCGGGCAAAAGCCCTTCTTGAGCGTGCCAAAGAAGAGTTGCGCGTGGAAGAAGTAAATTTTGATGAGTCGATTGAGATTGGTTGTATGATAGAAACCCCATCTGCAGTCACAATTTGCGACATTTTGGCCAAGGAGGTTGATTTTTTTAGTGTTGGTACAAATGATCTTGTGCAATATTTACTAGCTGTTGATCGTGTAAATAATCAGATTGCCTATCTTTATGAACCTCATCATCCCGCAGTTATAAGGTCCTTGGACCATGTCAGTCGTGTTTCTAAAGATACCGGTAGACCTATTACAGTTTGCGGTGAAATTGCCGGAGACCCACATTTCCTTCCTGTTTTGTTAGGTTTGGGTTTAGATCATTTGAGTTGCGCACCCCCTCTTCTCCATGAACTTAAGTTTTTTGGTCGTTGTTTTACAATCATGGAATGTGAGAAACTGGTTGAAGAAATATTGTCAATGGGTCGACCAGTTCAAATCAAGGCAAGGTTGAAGGAATTCTATGATCTTAGGGTGGCGGATCTTCTTGCTTAGAATGCTTTAGAAATTCCCAAAGCAAAATAACTATTCATCTTGAAACTTGGAGGTGAATAGTTCCGTGATTTCTTTTTCAAATTCTTCTGGATTTGTACAATTTGCTTCAAATTCCAAAACTGTTCCCTTAGCTGCTGCAAGCATCATAATTCCCATTATGCTTTTAGCATTAATTTTTTCACCATCTTTGGTTACCCAAATTTCACCTTCATAACGAGAAGTAGCTCGGACAATCATTGCTGCAGGTCTTGCATGAATACCCATCTTATTGGAAACCTCCAGTGAAAATTTCTTCATATCCTTCGACTTGTCATTTTGTGACTGTTTGCTCATCTAATACTAGAATAAGATCCCTACTTTAGAAAAAAGACAAAGAAAAAGTGAAGATGAGAAATAAGATAACAGCCGAGTATATGGCAGCTAATACATCATCAATCATAATGCCCAAGCCACTTTTGAAATGCTGTATTCTTTTGATTCCAAAAGGCTTTTGTATGTCAAATATGCGAAATAAAACCAAACCAACAAATGGCCAGAACATAGATTG
>MDTB01167997.1_pt1 | contig 33585 bp, 4 predicted proteins | sample 811161 | NCBI WGS metagenome assembly MDTB01 (sample SAMN05326650, study PRJNA326480) | marine metagenome | isolation source: seawater | place: Mediterranean Sea | collected 2009 | reverse complement strand
CTGGGCATATTGAGCACATCGACAACGACATCAACGGAGAGTGCATGCAATAATATAGGGCATTTAATACAGGGTGGATACTCTGTTTGTCTATCTGCTGGTGGACATTTTCTACTTGATTTAAAGTCGCCATATGCCGATACTGCTGTTATTTACGGTTTTCGCGTCGTAAATAAAGTAGACAGTGCTAATTATATCTCAGCCTTTGAAGTTTATACATGTCAATCGAGCGATTGTACTATAAAATCTGCTATATTTTGCTCCCCACATAGTCAACCAGAGAATCAAGATGAAAAGTGCAAAGGAATGATAAATGCAGATAATCAAATACATGAAAGTTGGTTTGAAAAAGCCGTCACAACTCGATTTTTGAAATTAGTTGCAACAGACTGTCTAAATGATGATTGCTCTGGTTCAATTGCTCTCATTTTTGGAGACCCAAATATAAATATTAAAGGAGCACTCGAAACGACATGCGAGAAACCATACGGTAAGACTAACGACGACTTTGCAATGGGTGGAATATATCGCGCTGCTGTTTATTTTGGCGAATGCATTGATGCAAATTTCAACATTGACGCAGGTGTTGGGAAAACTGAAGCTGGTGATGTACTTGGATTTCTAGATAGTGATGCTGGTCAAAGTGAAAATGCATGGACCACTGATAAATTTGATCCTATATCATGGGAACTAAGCCCAACAAATTCTCAGCATTTAATGCTCGACAGTACAAATAGGCTTGTCAAGTTTGATGACGTAAATTTCAATTTTTTAACACCGGAAATGTCATTTGGTGTCGCTCTTAGAGATCAAGCAGGACTATATGGATTGCGTATGCCAGACAATGAAAATGAATATAAAGTGTTTCACTACACAATAAATTTTCCCATAGGCTCAGGTACTGTTGCAGTGTTGCATGATGGTAATTTGGCAAACTCAGAATACAACATTGAAGAGTTTTCATCATTAAATTATTTTCTTCCAGCTGAAATGCCTTGGGCAAAGGATAATTTGATACAGGGTAATCAGATTTATTATGCACTTAAACTTGCAGATGATGACTGGGATGTCTCAAACCCGCAACGTTGCACCAGTGATAACACATTTTGTATAACTGAATGTAGTGGGAAAATTCTAGTCGTTGATCATAAAAACATAGATTATGAGAGTAATACAAAGAGATATGATTTGAATATACAGCTCATACAAAACCAATACACAGGTGGGAGCATAGTGCCAACAGTTATAGATAGCTCTGGTCAGGCAATAGTCCATGTGATCGATGTAAATGAACCGCCATCGCTATATAGTTCCATGGAATTCTCTCCCCACGAAGACTCCCCCGGAGACTCTGCGCCTTATAAGATTATTTATGATGATGTTGACGGTATTGACGATGTGACCACAATAGAACTATTACAAAATGAATGCGTGCCGTCAGAAATATACAATTTTGCAGATGGTAGTGTAGCAACGTACCCGTGGAATATAGTCCATAATATAAATGACGTTGTATGGGGGTTGAATCCAACGGTTTCGGAATTAGATTTTGAAAGAGTACCGTCTTTTACACTAGCATTAAAAATTACAGACCAAAGGGGCGCAACGGCATTTGGGAATATTGCAATTTTGGTATTAGATGATAACGAAGCGCCAAGCCTATCGGAGCAAGGTGTAGTACGGACCCTGAAAGAGCATTCTTCCCCAACAACGAGAATCCCCCCTGAGTTGGCTCGAGATGACGAAGATGGTGATGCTACACTATGCCGCTTTTGCAGCATAGAACCAACACCAAGTGGTAACAGCCTGTTCCAATGGTTTGGTGGTGTACATGGCTCCTCGTGGGTGTCTAATTGCGTAATGGTTGTGAAAGACAAGTTGGCGACGGAAGCAATTGACTACGAGTCTTTAACTGCGGATGAAAATGGACATCGAACTATTGATGTAAAAATAGAAGTGAAAGATATCAAAGGCTTGACCTCGGCACCAGCAATAGTAAAAATTAATATTCTAGATCAGAATGAACCACCTAATTTTCTTATTGATGATGTATATATTGACGTAGAAGGAGCTGATTCCATTACAAGCAATTTTCTATTAGAGGATTGGTGGCAATCATGGCCCTCTTCTGGATTTATCACGTCGAATCTTATTTCATCGACAGCTGCTTCCCCATACGATTATGCGTACAAAGTTTCAGAAGATGCGACTATATCATGGATTAATCCAGAAGCAGGTCCAAGAACTTGTACGGATACATTTGAGGTTTCTCGAGTTACTACCACGGGATTAGCAGAAATGAGTCGAAAAGAGGCACATTATTTTGAACCTGGTGATGCAATCACTTTGACAAATTGTGCCAACTTGTTACACAATGGTAATTTTTTCATAACAGCCATATCAGATGCCAGCAGTAGTTCAAAGTGTCGGGCTGATTGGTGTTCAACATTTCATAGCGTGCGCCAAATGTTTAAATTTGGCACTGGAGTATTTATAGGTTCTTTTGATTCTAGCGAGAAGTGTTTAGAAGCTTGTGAAAACGCAATCGGGGCAACTGGGTGCCATTACAATGACTTAGGAAACTGCCAATTCACCAGACGCGATCCCCCGGAAGTCGTGCATTATGGTAATACATTTCATACTAGCGATAAAGTAGCATTTTGTGGCATGAAAAGAAAACGGATATCGTTGGGTTTAATTGATTTAGCAAACAGTATTACTACCATATCTGAATGCCAGTCACTCTGTGAAAATGAACAGCTGAGATGGTGCTATTATGACTCTATTTCAGGATATTGTGGATACTCAACAACTACCAATTATGACGAAATTATATACTCCAGCGATGCCAATGACTATCTTTTAAGCTGTACTGGCGTGGATTCGTCTTCTGAAACGTCTGTTCAATTAATGTCCACAAATAAAGAGCCACTTTCGCTTGTACAGACCTCAACCGAGTGTATTATGCGTTTAAAATGCCCGTCGGTTGCAGTCGGCACAGCAATCACATCGGTAGTATATGCGAAGATAAATTCTAGCCCATTGGATTCATGGGCATTTACAAGATTAAAAGCAGGGCACATTTTTGCCTTTCCGGGAAATGTACGATACTCTCTAAAAATTTCAGCGGAGGATAAAGCTTACAAGGCAAGTGTGACAGAAAATATGAAATCTCCTGCCTTGAAGGTATTTTCAGACGACACAGAAATTAATTTTCTTATCAGTGTAGTCAATGACCCTGATGGAAATCAAGCAATATCGTTCAAGTTGAATAGTGTGCTTCCTAGAAGTAAGAACGTTGCAATGCCGAGTCATGGAATAGTAATCACTAATTTTCAAAGCCACCGTAATAGTGGTGCGCTTTGCCCATTTACAGGTTGCTTTGGTGAATGGAATTTTTTTGGTGCAAGCACGTCATCACCTACCCGTATTCCCGATGGTTACACTTTTAAGAAAATGACTAAAATGGAAATTCCACGTGCTAGAATAGAAAACGTTCAAAACTGCGGAAGCACCACCTTTAAGGCATATGAAGCATGTAATAAAGAGGTTACAGGGAAAATAGATAACGCGCAATACAATATTACTAATCTTCGCGATTGTGAAAAGTTTTGTCAATCGTGTGAACTTTGCAATTACGTATCGTTTACCCCCGACAGTTGTCAGTGGTATTTGACATGTGATTTAAATGCCTTGGATGCCGGCTCATTTATATCTGCCAGTGTTGGCAAGACATATTATGTTGATAGAGATTCAAACCTTTGCGATAGTACATATTTACAGGAAGCCAATGGCTTAAACACGTGTGTTTCTGGTCATCCAATAGATAGCAAGAGAGATTGTGAAATAGCAGCCAATTATATAAATGGGGCGACGTGGACTGATTCAAATAGTCTTCGGGCGGATGAAGACTTTCCGAAGGGGTGTTTCCGCTCTTCGGCTGATATTATTATATTTAATAACGTGAAAAGGGGGACTGCTAGAGCAGATTCAGCCCTACTTTGTCGAAATGCGAAGTCACATAATGCGTTTAATTGCCCTGGAATTGGGATGTTGCCTTCGCGTTCTATTTCAAGCAGTGCAAGCAATATAGATGGGGTTATTATTCGTCTCGGAGGCTCAGTAACCTCTTTTACAATTCGTCGACGCATCGTGTTAATTAGATATACTGTGCCGTTAAAGATAGACGATCTTCCAGTTCGTCTTGTCGGTAGTGTATCCCAACTCTGTTTCAATAGAAATGATGCCTCATCAACAAAGTCTGTTTGCATAAGAATAAGTGGAATTGTTCTCCAATGCATTTCAACAATAGGTGTTATCAAACAAGACTTCAATATCCCCACCCGTCTATTCAGTGAAGATTACATCGATTACATTTTTGAAATGACACAACAGGATTTGTGCCCATATGTTGTCTTCAGCGCCAGTATTATAACGAGCGAAAATTTAAAGTTTAATATTGACTCTACAACTGGATCTATACAAGTTGTTGAAAAATTGAATTATGAATATTTCACAGGATATGACGTAGTAATCGAAACCGTTGATCAAAGTGGTGGAGGAACTCCGACTAATGTTTTTGTTGGAATTGTAGACGAAAATGAAGCCCCCCGTGCTTTTTCATTTGGGGATTATCATATCCCTGAAAATGCGGCTTTTAACATACCAATTAATTCTGTAAAAATAGGTGATACACGATGTGGAGTTTATCAAGAAAGTTACATCACGGTACACGATCCAGATAAAGATGAGTCATTAAACCTGTTGATTAAAAATTCAGTGCCATCGAACCTTGGCTTTTCTATCGAAGAGCATCTATCAGAGTCGGAGCCAGTATATCAATTTAGCCTCTGGATTTCACAATCGATAAATTTTGAAGAATTTGAAGACATAGATTTAACGTTAACGGTAGCGGATGGAAGTGGAATGAGTTTGGATTGCGTCTTGCACGTGTATATAGATGACTGTAATGATCCACCGTCAATTGCCATGCAGACAATTGATGTTAAAGAGGATAGTGTGTACGGGGACATAGTCGGAACTGTTTTAGCTCACGATGACGATCCAGGAGACAGCCTTTATTTTAGCATCATAGACCAAAAAGAAAGCATGCTATCGTCCAATTGCAATATCATCTCCAAGCTATCGTGCGTATGGGTAGACTCCCTTCTTGATGTTGCTGGGAACGCAAAACGTTTTGACGTGGATCGAGTTCAATCGGGAAGGATAACAACTACAAATATCAAGTTTGTAGCTATGGGCCCCACTGCTGGCTTCCAGCTCAGAGAGTGGGGAAATGTTACTTATCGTATGCACATTTTTGTGAGTGATCAGGCTACTGATGATGTGGATAGAGTCGATATGGAAAATGTGCTTACTGCGCTTACTGGAGACTCCGCTTTTGTATATATTTCAGTAGCACAGGTGAATTCGCCACCTAGTTTTCAAAATTGTAATGCCGAACGAAGGGCATCTGAAACGGCACTAGATCCAATACATCAAGATGCGGAGAGAGTTGAACCAGACTTAATTGCGCTTGAAGAGGCAACCAACCAAAACATCCACTACTCGATAGTTGAAGGTGAATGGGGTACTATGTTTCGATTAGAGCAAGACTGCACGACAAATTCATATTGTGTCGCCCGTATTTTCCGTCGTGGCAATATAACTCTAGACTACGAAAGTTTAGCTTCGCCAAAAATAGTACATTTTACGGTACAGGTAAAAGATGATGGACCAGGGACAAAATTTAGCTTATGCACATTAGAAATTGCAGTTGATAATTTCAATGAGAAACCTCTTCTTGTATCAGATTCAGGGACTCTTGCGATAAACGAAAACAGCCCAGCGTATAGTCTTGTAAATGGTGGACCAATCTCGGCATTAGATGGTGACGATAACATTTTAGTTTTTACTGTGATCGGCGGCTCAGGACTTGATACGTTTTCTATTGCAACCGTGCAGTCGACAAAGAATTTCGCAGGATATTTTTCAACGGAAATACTTCTGAAGGAGGGAGTTCAATTAAACTTTGAATTGAATTCCATCGCGTTGAAAATTAAAATTTTATGCGAAGATGAAAGCGGCTTAGTATCGGCTAGTCAAATGTATTCCGTGTCTATATTAGATATAAATGATAAGCCTGTAATTGACGAGTTGTTGTCGACGGTAATACCGGAAAATAGCGGTGGGGGAACAGTTTTGGGTACAATTGTATATAGTGATGAGGATGCTGGACAAACAGTAACGTTTTTGTTAGATGGTCATGGCTTGAGCGCAGGTAACATTGGATACAGCTGTTGGTCTGTTAACGCAGAAATTAGCGGAAATCAAGAGACAAATATTCCTTTTCTTTTCCCACAATCTGGAAATATTGAATTTGTATTCCAGTTATCGCTGAATTCAGGAACAGCAACTATTTCCCTGCAAAGTCTGGGTCACTCCACTTGCGTCTCACAAGCAACAGGCACGTTGCCACAACCTTTATTTTCGACACTGTATAAAATTGTTTTTCAGTGGATTAGTACGAACGTCATTCGAGTGAAACTGGTATCTACAATGGAAGATAATTGTGGTAATTATGGAAAAAGTACAGGTGATCCATCTGGCCTTCAAAGTTTTGACATTATAAATGAAAACCAAAGTTTAATGTGGTTCTGGATAAGCATATATACGAAAAAAATTGCTACAGAAAATAACGTTATTAAAATTGGACATGGGAAAGCATTTAATAATCCGAATATTATTGCAAGTGTTACGGGGACGCACGCAATTAGAACTTTGTCATTCTCAAGTAGCGACGGTCAGCAAGCGTCTATCCGATCATTATGCACTACATCACTTGGTGCTATACAAAATGGGGTTGTGCGGGGTGAAGATACAATTTTTGAAGTATCGCCGGCAAATGGCAATGTATACATTGGACATGGCGTGCAGGGGGGGGCGCATGGTGCTTTGGATTATGAGCGTAATCGTGATTACGGGATTATGATTAAAGGCCAAGATTCCGGATCACCTCCTTATTATGATGTAGGTCACATGAGAGTACATTTATCAGACGTTAATGAGCCTCCATTATTCAAAGCAAATTGTGCGGATAGTGACTTTGTTGCGTGTTATTCAATAAATGAAGCTTCGAACGTGATCGGGCCAGATTTGAATGGTGTATGGAGTAAGCTACAGGTTTACGATGTGGATTATGCGGATGGATTAAGTGTAAAATTGGTGGGAGGGAATAACTTCAACAACGCCGAGGCATTTTTCCTACCCTTTCCCTCTGCAATAGACGGTCAAAATTATCTAGAAGAAACCGCTAACGCACCAAACGGGGTACAAAAAGATCTAGTGCATATCCAATCAAATGCGGTCACTACCACTATATGCCGCCCATCTAAAGATACAAGCGATCTGGCATGCAATGGTTGGAAAACTGTCCCGATATCTGAGTTTTCCTCTTCGCCTAACGAATACTCTTACCGGTTGGATGACTCGGGTTATGTGTATGACGTATCGGCATTAAGTGGAAGTTCAGAATGTAACAGTATTATCTTTAGCCAAATAGACGATTTTTCTCCACTAATGAAGCCACAGGGCATCGGAAAATACGGAATATTCCGCTTTGAGGCATTTGTTCGTGTTTCTAGTGATTGGAGTGGTATCGATTTTCAAGATCTCCTCCATTTATCTTTGTGGGATGAGAATAGCATCAATATAGGTACAATTAGCGGAGGTTTTCCAAGTGTACGAGAAGCATGGGCGCATTGTAAAGTTGACATTTCTTCAAATGACGTTGCCGTTAGTCATATTATCGCCCGGTTGGGCTGGAATCGTCTTCAACACGACTCTGTTTGCCCAACGCTGCACAATGGCATGCTAGAGGTATATGGTTTAAGGGTTTTTCTCTTGGAAAGCCAAATTGAACTACGTGGGTCCAACATTCAATTCGATTACGAGACAAAAAGCACGTTTATACTACAGATACAAGTAGAGGATGATAGCGGTTTAAAAAGTATTGGCGAGTTGATTGTTCATGTAATAGATGTAAATGAACAGCCAATACTCACAGAACATAGGTTTACGGTGCCTGAGAGTGTTGGGAGTTTCTCGAACACTATTGGTACCGTTATTTCTCAAGATCCGGACAGGGAAAAATCTGCAATTTGGGGCACCAGTTCTATTATATACAATGTGTTGTCTCAATCAAGTACAAATGTTGTCCCAAATACACATATCACTGGTACATCAACAATGCCGAACTCAAATATCAATAATGTAAAGTATGTAGATAATAAAATATGGGAAAGCATAAAATATAAAGAATTCAACATTGAAAATAATATATTTATGCAATTTCCAAGAACGATATGGATCAAGGATATCAGGATTCATTTTCATGGTACATACGCAGCTTCAATATATTCAATCAATTCATGGCAACTGTCCGGTAGCAATATTGCCAGCGAAGGGACTATATACAAAACTTTAGACTCATTATGTTCTTTGGATCGAGTCGATACTGTGCAAGTTGGCGATTATGGCGTATATGCGACAGGATTGACATTTATTTTCTCACAATCCTGCACATCAAATGCGTTAAGCGATAGAATTAGTATCAAATACATTGAAGTTCGTGAGAATGAAGTGTTTAAACTTGCACACAGCAAAGATATAAATGGTGGTGAGGACAAAGCAGTGCAACTAGTGCTCCGTGAGCGAGTGAATGATTGGGATCCCCCGCCAGCTCTATTAGACTATGAAGCATCAAGCAGTTATATTATTACAATTTCAATTACGGACCAGTTTGGGAGCGGATTGTCCGCCTCAGCTAAAATTTTTATAGAGATTACTAATGAAAATGAGAATCCTTCGCTTTTGAAGGATACGGGAAGCGTGCCCTTTACCGAGGATAGCATTAGGAAAGTAAAGGAGGGTTCCTCTATTTCGCAAAAAGTTGGTATGCCGTTGCTTTCATCAGATCCAGACATACTCAGCCGCGAGCAACTATTGTATCGCCTTACTGCAACTGCAAGTGTGCCGTTTCGTATTGATGGGTGCAGCGGCCAAATGAGGGTAGCGCAAGAGTCCTTGAACTTCGAGGCGCAAAACAAATATAACGTCACCGTAACCGTAACAGATAACTCCAATCTTGAGGAAACTGCCACAGTCACTGTTCTGGTTCAAGACATTAATGAGCCCCCCCACTTTAAATCGCCATTAATTGAAAAAAATATACAGGAAACTGCATGGCACCCACAAGCAGGAGCCATCAAAAATGAAAATGGCATTATGCATGTTCATGATGGGTTGTGTTGTCTCAATTTATCTTATGCAAGAGTTAATTTTGTAGTAAATCAAACCTTTTTGATTGTGGGCACAGAAAACTCGCTTTTAAATGGCGTTTTGCATATCCACTCAACCCCACCACCATTGCCTTTGTCATTTTGTTTTCAAACAGAATTACAAACTTTTAGCACGGGCACCGTTTCAAGTGGGGGTTCCTTAATGACTTATGAAGCCGGGAGTAAACTGGGAGAGGAAGTTTTCAGTGTCTCCAATTCGGAGTTTGTTGAAGATCCTGACAATAAGGCAGGAACAAAACAGAGAATGTCTTACAGCATAGAAGATGGTAATGTTAATAACCTGTTTATGTTAAAAGAGGAGAGTGGCAAGTTTTTAGTGAATTCGTGGTTATTAGATCGTGAACATATGGGGGAGTACCACATCACCATTTCTGTACTAGATGACGGATTGATTTATAAATGGGATGTTAAGAAAGAGACTATAAATGATCACTATTTTGATGCCACAGTACAAGAACTCTGGATATCGAACCGTTTAAAGGTAGAAACCCTTACTAATTCACAGCATTGGATACCACCTCTTAACGTCGGAAAATTTGACGCATTTTTGGTTGGAGCTGGAGGAGCTGGTGCTTCGTTTTGTGGGGGGGGTGGGGATGGTGGGGAAGTACTGCATAAATTTGGAATTGATGTTGAATCTAACACTGTCTACGAAGTCACTGTTGGAAAAGGTGGAATAAACAACATTGGGTACGGGCGTTGTGGGGGCAATGGGGGAGCTTCCGAGATCAAAGGGGTTGCCAAAGCAAATGGTGGTAGCGGTGGATGTCCAAAAACTCAAAAGTCACGTTTTGAATATCATAGCAATGGAGATGGGGGATCATCTTCAACATCGAATAATGCAGTGGGAACATTTTTAAGACCTGGTGACGGTGCACCTGGAGGTAGAATTAAAATCAATGGGTCTGTACAGGTTTTTGGTGGAGGTGGTGGGGGCGGCTATTGTAGTAATATTTATATAGATTCACATTTTGTTGGGGCAGGAGGAAAGGGGGGAGGTGGAAACGGCGCCCTGTGCAAAGAAAATACATTTGGCAGCATGGGAAAAAAACATGTTGGTGGCGGCGGCGGCGGGGGCTCTTGTTCAAGTGCTTGTAACAGTAGTAGCCACGGTGGTAATGGCGGCGATGGCGTTGTGCTATTACAATATATTAACCCAGAAGGTATTGTCGGTACGATCCATCTTTCTGATGGGATAAATACAATTACACTTACAACTAATGCCACAGCGGAGACATTGAAAGCAGCTTTAGAAGGTACTTTTAAATTTGGCAACGTAAGGGTCAGCCGGCGTGACAGTATAGATCAGCCAAGCATCTCCTGGAAAATTACTTACATAGACGGGCAAGAGGTACCACCGTTATCAGTCACTGGAGATGAGACACTGCTCACAATTACGGGATTTGGTGTAGACGCTGGAATAACAACGTTACACACTAAAAGTGATAGAACGCAACGGCTTAAAAGTACGGCTATTGTTAAGATTGTAGTTAATGATGTTAATGAACGGCCGACTTGTTTTGACTTAGTGGGCGATTCATCATTAAAACTTTTTGAAAACGCACCGCCCGATACACCCGTGACAACGCAAGATCATGGATTGCAATTTTCTGATCCGGAGAAAACTTTGCAGTCCTTTTCTTACTCGCTCCAATCCAAGGAACACCGACGCTTGTTTAAAATGGCTTACGGAGAAACTTGCGGGCTTGGCTATGGCTGGGAAAATACAAATACAAATTTAATTGTCAATGGCAAGTTAATGCAAATAGGTACGCCAAAAGCATGTGAAGCAAGTTGTGCTAGCAAGCTGCAGTGTCAATCTTGGGAATTTGTGGCTCATTCATCTTCATGCTACCTATACAACCGGTCGCCAGTTTGTACATCAGTAGCAGGGGAGGCATGCAGCGTATTAAGCGGAGGCCCTGGGAATACTGTTGCTGGAGATGATTTTCCACATACATGCGGTTTCGTGAATAATTGGGTAGTTCATAGAATGTACAAATGTAATCTTAGAGAAAACGATCGCTTGACCGACGGGGGGTATTTGCTAGGTTACAGCAATTACAAAGTGTGTATGAATGCCTGCCGAAATGCTTATCCAAATTGCAAATCATGGGAGTTTGACGAAGATTCAAACGGAATCTGTTTATTATACGACGTGTTCCCTTCAACAACCAATATGATTGTTTCAAAGGACAACGTGTGCGGTTATTATAAAATGGGAGATGTTACGACTGGAAATTCGTTTTCCATTACAGCAAATATGGGGTCCATATCATACACCGGTGTTTCACTAGTAGATTTTGAACGGTCTAATTACTATATTATGTCTGTGGCAATATCCGATTCCGAACCTTTAAGCTGTATTGCATCTGTTGTTGTGGAAGTTCTGGATGTGAATGAAGCACCTTGGAATTTGCAGAGCGATTATAATTTCACGCTTTTTGAGCTGGTACGAACTGGTCGTAGCTACGAAAATTTTGCCTTAGATGAAAACTATATCAATAACATTCCGATGACAATTTTAGCAGATGATGTAGATTCAGGGTCCATTTTGAGCTTTGCGATATTGTCTGGTGGGCCCTTTCAAATATCTAGTTGCGCTGATTGCAAACCAGGGCAATTAAGCGTAAAAGCTGGAGTTTTAGATTATGAATCGAGTGACAAATCGTACCAGCTCAACATACAGGTAACGGACCAAGGCTCTCCGCCCTTGAGTAGTGATGTAGCAGTAGTTACTATCGAAATTCTCAATTCAAACGAACCGCCGACGGTAAGGCACTTAAATACGAATGGCCTGTATGTTCCGGAATTTACCCCGACTAACAACAGATTAAAACCTAATGTAGAGGAAAACAAAGGTAGTTCGGCTCTAATCAACGATGGGCAAATGCTTTATATGGACCCTGATGGCGACAATTGCACGTGGTCAATAGCTTCACACACGGAAGTACAGCATGTATCGACCCATCTAAACCCCTGTGGTGTTGAACAAAAACCTTGCACCATATGGAGCAGGGAAATGTTGCACATATCTCCTAGTGGACAACTTTCTTTAGGTACAATTCCGGAGTCTGGGCTTGATTTCGAAGACACCATAGCTTTTGTAACAGTCATTCAAATAACTGATCCAAGTGGCTTGTATTCTAGGGGAACTGTCGAGGTAGATATTACAGATGTAAATGAGAGTCCTTATTTTGATGCAAGTATTACTGGTACCTTATATGTGGTAGAAGGGAGTACGTCAGGAACAGTAGTAGGATTACCATTGAGTTTCATGGCGCACGATCCTGAGAACGAAAAGGTAACATTTGAATTTGATTGCCGGCCAAATGAAACACATTGCAAATCAAAAAGAGGAGACAGTGATTGGAGTAACTTTTACATTGATAATAATATATTTATATACGGAGATAGCAACGCGTCGATATTTAGCATCCATCAGGATACAGGACAAATAAAGGTCGAAGCGATGGACGATACCATTCTCTCGGGCGTACAAGAGTATAAAATTGTTATCAAAATAGAGGATGCTGAAGGTTTGTCTTGTCGAAGCATTGGTTTACCTTGCGCCCGGAATGCAGTGGGCAACACTTACATCACTATACAGACTCTTGAAAACAATGAAAACCCGCTCTTATCGGAAAAAACGATGAACATACAAGAAAATAGTGGTGTAGTTTCCAAAATAGTTGTAAGTAATGGAGTAGCAAAAGCAGAAATGAAATTTCCACGAAATACTTCATATGCAGCTGAAGAATATGTTTACATATACAGATACGACAACCCACTTGAGTTAGCTGGAATGAAATTGATCCTACCATATCCCGCTCCAACAGACATTACGTTTTATTTTGAAATTTCAGATGCAGTCAATAATGGTATTTATGAAGGTGGCATGTGTAGCACTATTATATTACACCATAATTATGCTATTGACCATGATTTAAAATGCGGTGTTGGGGATCAAGTTTGCGATGAGGCGTGTGACGTCTCATCACATGCATGTGTTTGCAATCAAAACTCATGTTTATATCCTTTACTAACGTATCAAATCATGTACGATGAAGTAATTCCTTCTATAGCACGCCCGTATTTCCAAATAAATGCTTCTTCTGGCAAATTATGGGCAACGCAAGCATTCGATTTTGAAAGCAATTTAGGTCTGCTATCAACCTGGAATAAACAATTTATAGTGCCACTAGCGGTGACAGATAACTCGGGGCTTTCTTCTACATCGAGGGTAATAGTTAACGTTGTTGATGTACCAGAAAAGCCCACCATTCTTCCCGTTGCATTTGATGTAAATGAAAATCTGCCTCTTAATTCATACATTGGAACTGTGCTTGCCAGCGATGAAGATGCTAATGATGCCGGAAATTTACTGTTATTTCTTGATAGTCCAAACTTTTCAATACAAATGGTTGAAGGGCAAGTTTCGTTATCTAGGATATTGAATTATGAATTAAAAAGTACCTACATCGCCGAAGTAGTTGTTGAAGATTCCTTTGGGTTGGCCTCCTTTGCGCCACTTAAAGTAATCTTACAGAATATCAATGAGCAGCCGTCGATTGAATCTAGTTTTTTTTCTATAGAAGAAAATGCGATTCTTGGGACAGAAGTTGGTAGAATCAAAGCTTTTGATCCAGATTTTTCTTCCGTTTTAAGTTATTCCACACTGCAAAACAATTTTTTCAGTATAAAACCAGCAATGGATAACCAATATATCGCGGTATTAGAGGTTAAGAGCGGTCTAGATTATGAAATACAGGCTGTACACACGTGCAGTGTTTTAGTATCAGATGGATTCTTATCCACTTCCGCGACGACAACGATTTATTTGTTGGATGCCAACGACATTGAAGTGCATAGTATTGACGTTTTTGACGACAATGGTAACCATATACGGCATGGTATGTCGACTGTTGGGAATGAAGTTGTTCGTATCAGGGGTTCAAACCTGGCTTACGTAGGTAAAAATAATGATATTAGCATAAAGCTAACAAATGCCCCTGAGGCCTCCCCGAATGTTGCATTTGAAGGACATTTAACAAATTGTATGATTACAGGATCATTTGGTAAAGGAAATGAAGAGGTAATATGCCGTTCTCCAGAAGGTCATGGAAATTTGTTGTCGATGGAACTCGAAATTTTTCGACCGGATTCAATTGGAAACAAATGGTTTTTTGCTTTGAATTATTTGCAAACGGGTTTGGGGTACTCGAAACCGAGTATAAATTTTGTTTATAGTCCAAATGGGACGACGCTCAGGACACAAGGTCAAGAAGAAATGGTCGTCGTAGGAAAAAATTTTGGACCGGCAATGTCGCCTGTTGTTAATGTAGAATATGGACCTGCTGGCGTGGGTATTTGTGCGTTGGACTGCGAGGTCGTAACAAGCCATACTCACGTTAAGTGCATGACGAATACCGGGGTAGGCAAAAACCATCGTTTTATCATTTCAGTGGGGTACGATAGGCATAGCATTGTCTCTCTTGCAACAATGTCTTATACACCCCCAACAGTGTATTCAGTATCTGTTCCGAATAAGAGACTCGATACTCGTGGGACAACCGATGTCGAGGAAAATATACATATTTACGGAAATAACTTCGGGCCAGCAGCTCGTACGTTCTCTGGGTGCTTTGGGTTGTCATCAATAACTTTACCAACAGTTACAGGCGTTTACAGCAATAGTTTTCTGCAGTATAACTTGGAGTGTTGGATAGTTATTGATGATATTGAAATCGAATGTTCTGGATCTCCTGGGGTCGGGAAAAATTTAACGATAAACATCTTTTCTGGTGACCAAAGCACGACTAATACGGGATCCAACCCCAAAAATAGGACTTCTATTTCGTATTTTATGCCATCGGTAAGTGCAATATCAGGGGCTGGTAGTAGAGAGGCTTCAACATCAGGCGGACAAACAGTGAGTATTGACGGTAATTATTTTGGGCCTATGAGAACGCCATCCTCGTTAATTACCGTCACATATGGAAAGTATCCTGATGCTTGGGATTCTTCAAGCTATTTCTTTCCCCCGTACGTAGCGGCATGCACTATTTTTGCAGCCCACACCCAACTAGTGTGCACGACTAGCCCTGGGACTGGTAAAAATCATAGTTGGCAAGTGACAATAGCGGGGCAATCGAGTCCCTTTGTTCATTTTGGTACCTCTTATGGAGCACCAATTATTTTTACGCTAGATGATATCATGTATATGCCAATGAATAGTGGGTTAACGATAGGTGGCGAGACTGTCGTTATTACAGGCAGAAATTTTGGACCGCTGGCTACACCTGAAAAAAGTAGAATACAAGCTACATATGGTGGTAAAAAAGGAGAGAGTGAAATTACATTTTTTGCATCTAAATGTAACGTTACCGTGCCACACACGGAAATTAGATGTTTTAGTGGTGAAGGCGCAGGGGCACAGCAGCCGTGGACTATTTTAGTCGACGGCCAGACGAGTATCTCTCCAAGTGTCAGTTACGGTACACCGAAAATTTTTAGCCTTAGCGGAATTGGTTCATTTCAAGCAAATGGCAATGGTGGGGAGCTAGTTATAATAAACGGTGTAAATTTTGGCCCCCCAGAAATCCCAGAGTTCTTTCAAGGGGTTACTTACGGCGAATCTGGTGTGGAGTATAAGGCAAATTGCACCCATGTAAGCCACACAGAGTTGCATTGTATTACTGCTCCAGGAATTGGCAATGACTTATACTGGAAAGTCAACGTCGAGGGACAAACTAATATTTTGGATGCAAATGCAAAAAGTTCTTACGCTGCTCCGTGGGTTCTAGACTTTCCCACTTTGGTTGATACCGATTTATCGACGGAAACCCCGCAACGACTTACTGGTACTAATTTAGGTGTCTCCGATAAATTGGCGGATATTGTCTTGCTTCAGTACCACAGCGATAGCATTGTATCTTTGGAGATTGTGTCTACCAGCCTATTAGAAAATGGTAATCATGAAGTCTATTTCGTAGTTCCCCATTTAGAATGTAACACTTGTACCTCAACATTTAAATTGGTGGTCTTAGTGAAAAGTCCGTCTGGCAAAGCTCAAATGTCAGGTGGTGATACTGAACAGGAAATATATATATCTTACAACGACCCTATACTTCTTTATATTCATGTCGCAGATGGGGTAAGCGGCAATTCAAGACGTCTTACTTTAATGGGAGAAAACTTTGGTGCTACCGGAACGGTGTTCCGCCACCTAACCATTCACGACGAAACACCGATTCCACAAATTGGAAATAGTGTTCCTACTACAAATTCATATGTACTTTCATATTCCCATAAAAAAATTGTTATTGAATATGGGGGTACGACAGGGTCTCTTTCTGTGAAACGAGCACGAAAACAAGTAAGTTACTACAATATTCGTAATTGCGATCTTCCAATTTTACTAACCATTTGGTTTCTCATATTGTCCAGACTGCACGAATGCCTTTCAGTCAGCTATCCCCATCGATCGTTCGTTACGGGAATGGTTCTAGGGCATTATACATTAGGTCCGATCAGGTATTTACATCTCTCGAACTAATTTTCTACAGCAATAAAGGAGATCATGATGAAAAATTTAATCCAGTACCAGACGTATGCAAGGCGTCAAATCCCCCTTCCCCATCATCAGGCTCTCTTCCTGGATGTTCTTTCTTCGACATTCAATACAACGAGGCTCTTTTTGCGGAAGGAAATTTGCAACCATATTCTGGGGGATCACCTTTGATTTTTGATACGTCGGGTTATAACCCAGAAACATTTTTGGGATATTTGACCTTTATTTGCAAGTATTGCGACAAAGGTGATACGGTCACAGTAAGTGTCGGATTTTCAAACAATACCAAAGAATGTAATATCGACAAAGTTGATCGTAAGCCAGAGATTTTAAAGGACAAAGTCAGCGGCGAAGAAACAGAATATACTCGTTTATCTTGTCAAATTCCACCATACGAAGGCGAAAATGTGCCAGTGGTTGTTTCTAGGGGATTGTCTAAAACTCTTCCATTCTATATCTCATACCGCCCTCCAAGTATTTTCAAGCTGACAACTAGTACCACTGCTGTCAATTGCTATTCTGCCTTTTATCAATCAAATGAAGAGACATGCGAATTTGCTGATGGCTGCGTCTGGGATTCCAGAATATCTATGTGTGTATTGTCAGTCGAAACAGCTGGTTGCTTGATCGACATCGTTGGCTTAAACTTTGGTACAAGAAATGCCTTGGCATATTTCGGAGGTGAAGTTGGAGACCCTACACATGCTAAAAATATCCAAATTGTAATGCATACACAAACTTTAATTCGGGCAAAAATACCGCCACTACAAAATGAAACTTACGGTAAAATTTGGGTGCTAGTAGCAGGACAGACTTCGAAGACAACTAACGGAAACCCGCTTTCACAAATGTTCACAATCAAATATGGTGAACCCAAAATAACATACGTTGCATTACCAAATAATGCACGCACAGCAGGGGGCACTACATTTTATATTTATGGTGAAAATTTTGGCAGAAAGGAATTGATAGACGTGTCTGTCCTTGTTGCGGGCATTGACTTCTTAGTTTTGGAGCACAATCATACATTTATGGTTGTAGAAACACAACCGGGACAAGGAACTTCGTTATCAATCCGGGTGCGCGTAGTCGATGCAATAAGTAAGCCCGCATTAGAAAAATTTAGTTACAACGCACCACTAATACATTCTCTGATATGCAACGATTACGCCATTAATGATACAAGCTTGCCTTTGTTCCCCACAACAGGAAAGTATATGAACGGCAGTGTTATAACAGTGATTGTGACAGGTGACAATTTTGGGATTCCAGGATCAGCTACTATCATTTTCGGCACCTTGGGTGCATTCATACGACCAGATAAACCTTATTTACTTGAGGAACACACCAGGATAGAATTTCTTCTACCACCCGGTTCAGGTTTTGGGCATAAAGTTACAGTTGAAGTCTATGGACAAATCACAGTATCGACAGAAGCAGTTGTGTTGAATTATTCTCCACCTAAAATAGAAAATGTTATCTTTCCGAATGGTCGAATGACAAGTGGTTGTGGAGAATATAACAAACAAATTTTACCAGGGCGAAATGGTTTGTTCTGCAAGGAAAGAGCAACTTTTACTCTTTATGGTGCTAATTTTGGCCGAACACCGCTAGTAGAGTTACTGACGGAGGGGGGTAAAACAAATAGACTTCAAATTTTACGTGCATCGCACTCTGAAATACAATTGGTTTTGCCAAGAGGTAAGTCTTTTCATGATACTGGCTATATAATATTTGAGCATACATAACTGCTCTAAGCTTTTCTCTTACGTCCAATATTCCTGTACACCATCTAACCTACAAGTTTTTCAACTAAAATATAAGGACTAGGGAAAGTACGCATATATGTTTTAACTCCCGGCGATTTCTGGGAAGATCAAGAAGCCGTAACACCATCTTTATTTTGCGGCTGCGGCGTTCGCGGTAACGAGCAAACAGGACAGTGCCCGGAAGCGTGTGGGATTGCACCAGCATACACAAAGTATGATCGTAAATCGAATGTTTGGATGTTTACGTACGACGTGCCTACGTTGTCCGAAATTCGTTCAGGACCGAATATAGGCTCCGCTATACGGCGGAACACATTTGATGCATTAGGTGGTATAGCCACCAATGATCGAATTTATTTATTCGGTTCAAACTTTGGAGATACAGCATCGTTGCTGAAAATTAATATAATGGACAAACAAAGCAAAGAGATCCAGCCATGCACCGAGCCGAAATATCACGGAAATTGGATTTCTGAAAATGGTAATAATGGCTATTGGATGGACGACTTACGACATCCATGGTCAAATCCTGGTCTACCATATTTGTCATGTGTACCACCGATCTCCTCAGTAGGCGAGAAAAATATTGTGCTAACAGTAGCATCCCAAAATGTAACTTATTTGGACATGATTGCCGGTAGATGTAGCGAAGGTTTTTATGGAAAGTTACACGAGCTATGTGTTGAGTGCTGGCACTTTCTAAATACTGAGCTAAGCTCTGGTGCTGAAACCGTTGACTCGGACAAAAAAATTTATGCTGTTGACTGCACGGGAGTTTTTGTCCCTGGGTTTGGAACAGAAGAGCCCGTAGCTAAACGTGGGTTTGCCTTACTGCCACCGAATGAATGCAAACATTCGTTTGGTTGCTCACCGCCACCACTACAAGGTTATGATAATATTCCCGAATCATGTCTCCAACAAGCCAATACTCAAATCACGCAAGATCATACAGATAATTTATTTACCTGTAAACCTGCTTTGTTACCTGGAGAAGTTTGTCATCCTGCAAGATACAATTGGACATCAAATTCTGTACTTAGGCTACCTGCGGCAAAATCGATGGTTGGTCGTAGTTTTTGCCCATATGTTATGCCATGCGAACCGTCTGAGGCGTGTGACTATAATAACACTTGCTCAAATGGATATATTAGTAAATATGAAGCATACTTGACCAGTGATCGTTCAGATGGCATCCTTGTGTGTCACCCTCTGCACTCTGTATTGCCGAACGGCCTATGTTTTGCTGCAAGATGTGGAATGTGTGATATCACACCCGACAATCCTCATTTTCGATTGGAGGGGAGATGTGTTCCATGCCCAGCTATACCGTGGCTCTTGCCTGCTGGAATGGTTTTCGTCTGCCTTTGTGGGGCGGTAGGTATGTTTTTGTTGAATCGCAGTGGGATAAATTTAGCAATTTTATCAGTTGGTATAGATTACTTTCAGACACTTTCTATCATAGTTAAGTTGTTTACACCCCTGCCCCCTGGAGTAACATTGCCATTTGATTTCGATTTAGTTATAAAGTGGATGCTTCTCTTTCAACTGGATTTGGATATGACGGGCCCCGAATGTGCACTTAGAGGCTTCTTGACTTACGAAAGAAAATGGATTGTCAAGGTTTTGTTACCATTGCTTGGTGGCAGTCTTGTTGCAATCTGTGCTTCTGTAATCTGTGCTAGGAGATGCTCAAGGCGATGTTGGAAACATTTTTGTACTCGCAAAAGGAAGAGGTTCATAAAAAAGAGGAAACACATTACTAACGAAACTCCTTTGAGTGCAGTTGTCATATCTATGACGTTTTCCATGATATACTTTTTGTACTTGACGATTTGCAGAACTGCGTTGGAAATTTTCAATTGTAAGGATACAGATCCAGCAACTGGTAGGTATTATATGGTATCGCAACCATTAGAGGAGTGTTATGTAGAAAATATGCTGCAAACACGTTTGACCCCTTATGCTCTTGGCGTACTTTGCGGGTACAGCCTAGGCTTCCCAAGCATTTTATTACTAATATTCCATTGTTATGGAAAGAAAATAATGGCCGACCAGGTTTTACGAGCTCATGATAGAGGGGACAACCAGCGCACAAATAGATTCTTTTTTTTGAGAATGGCATTCGGTAAAGTATATTACATGTTCAGGCCAAAATATTTTCGATGGTCAATTACAGTAATTTTTAGAAAATTTGCACTGAGCGTTATTTTCATGGTTTTTAACGACGATACCACTTTTCAAGTAGCATCTATATTAGGTATTGTATTTGTTAACTTTGTATTGCAAGTACGATACATGCCATACATGGGGGTTCGAGAAAAAGCTGCAGTTATCAGAGAAGAGGCAGAGGAAAGGATTTTAAGTGAAATAAAACGACTTGAACGAGCTCAATTATTAGTGAGAATAAATGGAAAGTCGTATTATGAGTTAATGCATAAAATGAGACTAGAAATAGATGAACAGGAGAAAATCATGTCAAAACATAGGCATGACTTCTTCAACTTGAATACGATCGAAACAATGCTCCTGGGTGCCCTGGTTTTTTTGTGTCTATGCGCTGTAATGACGAACTCGAAATACTTGCTATTACGCGATTACTCCACTCATAGTTTAGTCGTAGTTTGCGTTGCACTTATGATTATAGTATCTACGACGTTATATTTTCTGTCTGCACTTATTCATGAAATCAAATCAACAGCAAAGAAGAAAAAAACACGCCGAGAAATGCTATGGGCTCGTATAAAATCAAATTCTGCAAAAATACGTGGCATGAAAGGGCTTAAAAACATCACAAAAAATAATTCACCTTTTTCGTTATCAAATTTTGGGAAGAAAAATGATTTATCTGTCAAAGATAAAAGATCAACATCCGTAATGTCCCTAAAAAAAGTTGTACCAACAACGGCTAACATTCCTCATAAGGAAAGGAAACAGGAAGTTTTACATGTACCGGGTAAACCCGTATCAAGCGAGAGCGAGAAAATAAACACTGAAGAGAATTTATCTTCATTATCGTCATCATTGTCATCTTCTAGGGAGAGCGAACTGACGTCGTCGAGCAGCGAAGATGATTCTACATCGTTGAGCAGTGAAAACTCCGATGAAGAATTACGGCATTTGTTACGGTCCGAAGTAACCAAGATCAATACTACAACGGATGCAGGGAATGAAGTTTCGCTCATTACACTAAAACACAATAATAGAATTGTAAGCGATGATGAATCATCGACAAATCACAGCGATAGTACCTCTCCCGACGAGGGGAGTGGTAGATTACAATTTGGCGATTCGGATAGTACAAGTGACGATGATGCACCGACGTTGTAGCTTGTTCTGGAAGGTCTTCGTTGATAGCCGAGCCACCTTATGTATCACACCTTGAAATAAATATGATATGATGTGTTCAAAATTTGGTCAAATGTCGGAAATCTGTACGTCTGACGTACGCTTCTAAAGAAGGAGGGAAGAATTCGTATATATAATCGCTAATGCTGTGTAGTGCTATCGCACCTGTACTGTGTGTCTGCTAAGGACGCAACACATCCCCTCAACTGTATAGGGTGAGATGAAAACGGATATAATCTAATATTTGTACTTTAATATATGGACAATGTACGGTCCTTAATATGCGATTTTTTTATTTGTCATTCTTTTTGTACAGAGGGACGACGCGAATGGAACGTGCGTCGGAAATTGCTACATGCTAAATTTGTTTTTCCTTACAGGTGCATGACGCCGCACACAGCAGGTAAAATCCTATTTAACTCAGGTATACTTATGCTAAAATTGGTGAAAAAAAGTGTGTATTAAAATAAAAACATGTAATTCCAGAATTTATTTTATTTTATTTATAATAAAACTAAGGACTATTGGTTATATTTAGTAGTATATGAATGCTCATCACTGTCCTTAGACTATGCAAATTGCTATATATAAAATAGTAGAAATATGATGCAAATAAAATTCTTTTTTTTTACACATATATTATATTTATCCTATCAAAAGTATATTAAATTAGTACTCGTACAAAACGAATGTGTACGTCACACGTCACACGTACAGGATACAGGATTTGCCCAAGTATGAAATTTAAATTTTGAACTATACTGTACCAGATATATTCAGTCTCGGGCCAGAGTGAATTATGTATTCGTATTTAAGGTCAAACAAACACCTTGTAAGGTCCACAACGAATCATGCACGTCAGACCGTAAATATGCCGTGAAGACCCCACCAACTTGCATCGCGTTGGCCCTCATAGGGGTAACATAGACAGGTGTTAAGAATTGGCCATTTATTTTTAAACGATTTACTTCGACGGGCATGATTTGTAAAAATGGTAGGTCTGTAACAAGTACTTTAGGCTCTTGTCTGCATAATGCCATGCTGTTTTTATCCCAAGAAGCGCCTTCTAGTTTTAAACCGCTAGCATAACAACCCATCTCTAACTTTTCGACGACTTCTTCCCTTTTCTCAAACTTTGTAACAGCTGTGAACAAAGTGGATTTATCCAAAGGCCAACCACGCAAACGGCAAGCCTGCTGAACCAATGCCGATAAGTATGACTCCGGTATGTGCAAGCCTGCCAACCACATTACAGCAGGTTCGCCTCTATTAGGGTCACTCCATTCTTCGAATTGATCCACTCGTGAAACAAAATGCAATATCCAGCTGCCTAAAGGTTTCTCAGTCATCGGCGCCAGCGCTATCCACATTTGGGGCACTTGTCCATTAAATAAAGCGGCCCCTAAATCATCTAATGCATCAGACATCCCGATCTCACCAATCATAGCTTTCTGTAAATCAAGAAGAGAAGTCCCAATCTTGTTCACCAACTTGTTCCATCGTTCCAACTCTTGCATTAAAACAATCTGTGTAGGCTCTAGTATGTCAGGTAGGGACTTGCGCACGATTAACATATCCGTTTCCTCGGGTGTCTTTGATAATATATCGCGCGCAACGTTAGTTATATACTCCTCTCGTGAAATTCCTCCCCCGCCACCACCAGAGCGAGGCATCATAGCCAAAGTGTTTGCCCAGAGAGATCTAGATGAATTTAAAAAGTACGTGATTTCAGCATTTGGGTGTAACCCAAAAACAGGAGGCCCACATAATAGGGGCATGTTCTCGATCTCCCCTTTGTAATCTTCAGCACTTGATTTCCTTGGAACTTTGTAGTCGTATCCTATCTTTGAAAAATAAAATCTGTTATGATCATCAAAAATAAAGTCACCCATGTACTCTTCGGCATAAGTCACTAACACTCTTCTATCCCAATCATCTGAAACCCGGCCACCATACATAGCATCACCAACTAAATACATTATACTACCCCACGGAATCATATCATCATTGTTTAACAAAGCCTTTTCTAAGTACAGGCCAATCAGACGGCGGCTGATTATGAAATCTGATTCATTAAAATCATAGTTGACATTCCATCCAATTTTCCCATATTTTCTTCGTTCTTGCAAGACGGCATGTAAGTATGCAAGGACGAATGTTAATGGCCTATAAGCCTCATGATCACATTCTTCTAATACTTGCTCTGTAACTTTGCTGAAAGTCTGTCTCATATTTTGTTTTAAACCATCCGGTGGTTCAATAACGATCTTCAACGCTCGTTGCAAAATTCCCATTGGAAACGCATCTGTCGGATCAGTAGTTAACCATAAGCGAAATTTGGCATGTGCTTTCGTTAATTGTTCCAAAAAGCCTTCCAAGAATGGCATCCATGACAGTAGCAAATGGCAATTTTGTAACAAGACCCAGTGTCCACGAACAGCCCCTGTTTCCAAATATTGTTTTGCTACGGGCCCTTGACCTTGACCCAGCGAGACAGTTTTGTATTGACTGCCAGTCATTTCCATTTCAATTGATAACTTCTGTATATCATTTGCTGGATCTGCCCCCGGGCTTAGGATAAAAACCATTGGCGTATAACAATCTGTTTGGTTGTACACATTGTTATAATCTAAAACTGGCGGTTGGACATATTTCTCGCCCATACGGTCTGCAATAAATAATGTAATTGCATTATAAGCTCTGTCTGGGCGAAAGCAACGAATGGCGAGTAACTTTTGAAATTGTGTTAATTTAGTGGAATAACCACAAGGAAATGCGTCACTTTCAGGTGTTTCTCCATCATACCAGCCTCGAAATTCATCCATATTAGTTATTAAAAGATCGTCAATTCCGCTGAAAACTTCATTTAACGTCGCTAACTTGAGTAAATCTTTCCACCCTTGTGCTGAAAGCCAAGGGCATGGATTCGGTTTTGCGGCTTGTTCTAAGCTTTGATCTCCTTTTAGGAAAAACTGCAATTCTTCAGAAACTAAATCGCCAACATCATCCATGACCATACATGTCATTTGAAATGAAAACATCAACTTGTGTCGCTCAAACAACCCCGTACAAGTATAATCGTACAATTGAGTCGTGACTTCATTTGTCATTTTAATTAAACGATTTTGAAATATGGGATCAGGTTTTGCTGCTTTTAGGGAACGGAGAAAAACCACCAGAAATGAATTTAATGACGTCTCGTACATATTTAAAATATTTATCAAACGCGCAATGCCAAAATACATGATAGAACCACGCATTGCCGTTTCCATATATGTTAACCGTGTATTATTTAATTCTGTTTTCGTTTTAGCTGCTTGTGTCAATTTTTCATTAATAATATTGGCTTGCTCTTTTGTTTCAGCCAAAGCCACTATCAATTCTTGGTTATCTAAGATATTACCTTTGGATTCAGAAAGCATTTTCAATAAATTATCTTCTAATTTTACAACATTGCTAGCCATTTGTCCCATTTCTTCAACTAATTTTGAAAATTGTATTGCAAGATCAGGTCTTTCATTTCCAACAACCACATCTAGTAATTGAGCCGCTAGTCCGTCCATAGTGACTCCGTAATTGATAATCATAGTCTTTCCCATTATTTCTGGCGTGTAATGTGGATTCGATAGCTTTGTAGTCATGTATAACCTAAAGTCATCATCCCACTCAACCGCTTTGTCTCCAAGCATGATCATTTTCTGCGGTCCTTGCATGTAAGTACTTTTTTCTAATATTGGGTCTATCATAGGATCGATGTATTCGCCAACATTTTCAAACAAAAACGCTGCCCCAAATTGGACTGCCAACTCTAGGTGTTTCATGAAGTCACCGTCACTGAAGGTTTTGACTTTTAATTGACGCTTTCCTTCCCTTTTTTTAATCCATTTTACCGCTTGTTGTTGCGGGTCAATACACAAAGCAAATCTTGATGCGCCCAGTGTTGCCATTCCATTTTGAGTCGAGCTTGGATCGGATGGCAATCCTTCCGACGCCCATAATTGTTTCTCGGCATCGCTGGTCATAAACGTTTCCAAGTTAAATGGAGATTGGCACGGAATTTTCCTTGCAGTTACATCGGCAATCCACAGCTTAGAACTCAATTCTTCTCTGTATTTGAATGTAAAAGCACCCAAGTAACTTAAAAATGATGCCCCCAGCAAAGAGTTGCCAATAATTTCATGCTTCTCTATCTCTAACTGTTTAGCATCCTCGCCCCAACGACTCCGTTCACTACTTAATCCTACGATGAGCGCACTAGCAGCATTTAAACGGGTTTCCATTACTGTTGCCTCTGATACCAATTGTTGCAATTCACCATCTGCTTTTTTAAAATCAATGTCTAGGGCACTTAACTTTTTTTCTAGGGAAGCCAATAATTTACTGGTAGCCGCTAATTCCTTTTGGCCTTGAGCAACAGCTTTTTCCAGGCCTCGCACTTTAGCTCTCAGCGGCTCTACATTTTTTGCCACCTCGTGATATTTAACTATAGCTACTACCCATTGGAGCATTCCCGCCGCAGCAATTGATTTGGATTTCATCTTTTCTACTGTGAATTCCGGATCTTTAAAATATTTTTTTATTGGCTTTATCCAACTATCCTTGATTTTATCCTTTTCGTAATTTTGCAGACACGACAAAAAATTTCCCTGTCCCATCATCAATTTTGCACCTTTCCATCCTTCCGATGGATTTTCGTGTCCGGTGGGCTTTAGATATTGTACACACATACAAACTGCATTAACAGCCTTTGGAGGGTTATTGAATTGCTTTAGTTCAGTTATGTCGTCTTTTTTCAAATTTCTCAAAGCTTCTGCAGCAGCTTCTAGCGCCGGTAAAGCTTCTTGCAATGCTTCCTCCGCTTTAGCTTTTTCGACCGCTATGATTTTTGACTGAGCTTCTAATTCAGTTTGCTTCACATCTGCTTTTGCTTGATTTTCATTTGCCACGACGGTATTTTCTTCGATATTTTTTATTAACGCCTTTACATCAATGGTTTTTGCATCTACAATTTTTTTGGCTGCAGCTAATTCTACACTCATTTTATCCACTGCTACTGCTGCATCATTTAATTTAGTCAAGCCGCCCCCTAAGCGCCTTATCGCAATGTCTGATTTTTTAAAGTTTGATCTCAATAATTTTCTATAATTCGCTATGAAATCTAAATAATTTTTCGGAGTTACGTAGTAGAATCGCCTAAGTTCCTCTCTGTAGAGCGCAGCTTTATCCATAACGCTGGAATGCACTAAAACCATATGCGACGATATGGCATCACGGTGTTCATTAGGTATTGAAGTTTCATCCTGAAGAAAGAATTCAGAAACTTTTTTTAGCGCTTCGTTTGGCCATTTGAAAAACCAATCTATTGTGGTACAACTAACGAGGCCGGGGAAATTTCTGCATCGAACCCTCAACGTTTCGCCTGATGGTGACATTGCAAGAACAATGTGCAAATTAGACTTCGCTTCTTGTAGGAAAAAATTCCATAAATTGTCTGGCGTTTCAATAACCCCAGCTTTTTTTGCCTTTTCTCTTATTAATGAGTTTAATTGATCTTTTTCATCCGATGCAAAAAGTGCAGGTACCATTCCAGTGGAGAGCATGTTGTTGACGTTTTCTAGAAAACTTTCCTCTGCAACATGTGCGTCCGTAAAGAGAAAAGTTGTTGGGCTAACAGCAACTAATTTGAACAATTCTTTCAAATCTTCTCTAAATTCATTCTCGCCATAACCACGAGTTAACGAAATTTCAAAAAATTTGTAACCACAAGAAAATGTTGCTAGTTTGGTTAGACTTTGTTTACCACTTCCACCAACTCCAACCAACATTGCATTTCCACCTGGTAATCTAATTAGTCGATGGATACGTGATAAATGTGTAATCGCCATTTCAAATAGCACAAGTGACATGGGTTTATTATCAGCATTGTAACAATCTAAAACTCCATCAAAAACGTCCCTAACAGTTCCAAAATTACCCATATCACAATATAGACGAGGGTCTTCTGCATCTTCTGATATCCTGGCGACTGCATTTTCAAAGTCACCAAATATACAGGGCTGTAGTAAAACGAAGTCGGCATGTTTCGAATATGCCCCTCTAATCAGAGATTCAACATTTTTCTTCATTAAGTCCAAGTCTTCTTCACTAATTAGGCGATCACCAAAAACACGATCAACTTCATGTTTCCATAAGCGAACCATAGACTGTCCGTCTGAGACTTTATCAGGCGTGGCTTGGCAGATACCTTCATAAATACTCCCTAGATCGCCTAAGTTGAAAATGTAGTGAAATTTTGATGGTGTCGGTGGAAGTTTTTCAATCAAAACTTCATACAGACTTAATGTTATTTTGGTCAAACCCTTGGATGAGCTTTGTACTTCCTTAGCAAACGGCATTAAGTATGTCGTCAAAATGGAGTCAAAAATTTGATTTAAGACAACATTATTTGGCGGTGTCATGTTAAACACACTAAATTGTTGGATAAAACGGGGGTCTACATTATTCCGCCCACCACCGGGGGGTCCCATCGCAGCTATGTAACGCATATCTCTGTAAGTCCTTACATCTAAATCTTTTACGTAATCGTACATATAGCCGCGAGAGACAAGAAACAAAAGCAGTGCTATTGGCTGTTGTGTGCCATACGTATCCACTTTTGGCATATTCATGTCATCAATGAATACAAATAATTTTTTTCCCATTGGTGGTCCATAAATTTTCCCGGATCGTTTATCAGTCGCGTCTTCAATATTGGTTCTCACATTCTCACCGCTTGTTCTACTAGACATGTTTATATTTAGAAATACACTGACGTCATGATTTTGTGACCTTAAAAAATTTTTCACCGTTACAGTTTTTGCTGTTCCAGGTAAACCCACTAACAAGGCTGGCCGTCCGGATCCTACAACAATATCTAGAAGATATGTGTAAAGGGTTGAATCCGATGTGGGAACTAAGATTTTGCTGTAGTTAAATGGGGCTGGCTGTTCGTACTTTTTGACCACATTTTCCCATTCAACCCATCGGTGTTGAGCGACGTCGTAGAATGCCTCAAAATATGCGCAGCCAGGAGTTGAGCAGCTGGATAGGTTTTTCAAAACTTCATCAAATTGGGGCCTAGATTTACCAACCAAAGCGCCGCCAAAAGCCCATGTTGCACAAAATGTGTACAGACATTCTTCATCCTCCTTTTCCATACCTTCTTTACCAAGAGGTGCGGTAACATCCATCATGTTCAAGAATTGTACCACCATGCCTAAGTTACTGATAGGAATCGTTTGGGTTGGTCTTTCCCCCATCACTCCGTCGACGGATCCCAGTAGAACAAAGTCCACTAATTTTACAACATAGCGTTCAAAGAGATCCATTAGATAAGCTAGTACTTCTTCGTTTCCATCTGAGCGCGTTCTTGCCCATCGTTCATAGTATGGTTGATACCCTAGGTTCTGAGGGTCTACCCACACCATACCACAACGACTAATCGTTGCTGGTGATGCATACTGCAAATCAAAAGTTTCCATTATTAGTTTTGAGTATGGTTGAAGTTGAATACGCTCTCCATTCGGCAAAGTCAAAAGTTTATTATCATCCATTACTGAATTCATATTTTCAATCCACAATGCATCAACATCACCATCAAAAATTAGCCACCGTTTCTCGTTTTCTTTTCCTATTGTCAGTGTTTTATTCATGTTGCGAAAGACGTTCGAGAGAATTCCATCGGTCCAATCTCTTGTGACAGGATCCATCTCCCCGTATAAATCGACTAATGTCTGCGCTTTTGCATTGATTAAGTTTTTTTTAACGCTATCATTGAACGCTGGTAGACAGGACCGTTGCAAAGCATCGATACAAACAGTTTTTCCACCTCCAGTTGGCCCGACAACCATGATCGTATGCCGTGCTTGTAACGTTTCATATATTTGGATTGTTTTGTCCACTTGCTTATATGATACATCATCGTCCGTACATTTCATGTTTTTATCCAAAAAATCTGCTTCGACAGCGTCCTTCAGCGCCTCAAAAGATACACGGGGGCAGTGTAAACCTGGAAATAAATCCGCCAATAACCCAGCAAAGAGCGGAGCATCTTCAAATATGAATTTTGGGGCATTCATGTCTCTCAGGGCACGAAATAAAACAAGTTCCTCTGTCATATCAAAATACTGCCTTTTTAAACTCCCCGCTAAAACTAAAACCGATTTTAATGCGCGCAGACCCCAATCATAGTGATATTGCTTTGACAGTTGCTCTTTCGCTAATTTATATAATGTTGTCATCTTTTTTCCAAGTACAAAAGCCTCTTCGAATCCTTCCGAAAACAACATGATCATGCAAATTTGCAACAGGTCAGGGACAACCATAGTAACTGGCCTAAATAATGCTTTTAAGTTGTCTGGAAGTTCTGTTCTTCCAGCATAACCAGGATTCATCGTTACAAAAATCCCAACGGTTTTTTTCACATAAATTTCTCTTCCAATCCCAATGTCACAAGTTTCACGGCCAAAATTTAAGGCACTTTGAATTTGATATATTTGGGCTGCCACGACGGATAATACTTCCACATTTATGCGGTTGAATTCGTCGAAACAGCCCCAAGCACCAATCATAGATAAACCCGCGTAAATGTTCCCCATTGCTTTATAGTCCAATCCTTCACCGCAATTTACGACGAAACATGCTATTGCAAGGCCTTTTGCTAGATCTTTAACAGTTTCGGTTTTACCGGTGCCAGCAGGTCCAGCTGGCGAACCACCCAAGTGAAAGGTTAAAGCTTGGGTCAAAGTCATAATGCAACGGTCGGTTAAAGGAGTTATAACTAAACGGCCAGCCAGCCCGTAAAACTCATAACCATAATCAAATTTTCCGGTGCATTGTCTAATTTCACAATCATCAGCTTCTTTGTCCCAATAAAACCGTAGTTGACTCTCCCAGGCAAACTCTCGTGCGTCCAATATACTATCTCTCACAAACTTTTCAATGATATCACGAGCATGAACGTCGACTATTAGCAGTGTGTTTGCTTTTTTCCTCATGTGTTTCGATAGTTTCTTCCGGACTGTTATAACTAGGGAAGTCAACTGTTTATTTAAATGTACCAAGTGCTTTTTCATTCCATATTTATCTCCATTTTGAACTTTTCGAAATGTATCTTCGGTTTCCCATGTCCACCAGATTTGACTCCCACATAAACTGACCATACCTAAATTTCTTTCAACCCATTCTTCACGAACCTCACTGGCATACTTAAAAGTACCTTCTTTCGTAATGGTTCTGAGGCTAGCATACATTTCTTCTTCAACCCCAGTCATCCAATTTTCGACAGGTCCATCAACTGCAGCCGCCGTCCTGAAATCAAAGAATTCAGATTCTGAGCTACCCATACCAGCGACAATTTTGTTGGCTCGAGCGAATGTTAAATATTTAGTATTTGTAAATAATTTCATCATATGTTCTTGTATAGCAGTTGGGTCTGACGTTCCTAAGACACTTAGTAATTCGTCATCTGAAATATAGTAGAAACGTGGAAATGAAGCGCGTTTGGTATTTAAATAATCACTAAGACTTTTTTGGCATGCATCAAGACTTTCAGCTAATTTTTCCAACGTTTCAAAACGTTTATCAGCGTGACATGCCCGGATTACATTACGATCTTTTTGTGTCTTAGCCATTATCCCCTTAAACAATTTGTCGATCCCGTCAAATTTTTTGGCTTCCTCAGGCAACTGTTGTCTAATATCTTCTGCACCAATAAATATACTTTCAAGATACATCCATTTACTTTGTACTCTGAACCAAATTTCAATGGTATCAGCAACCACTTCAAATTTTCGTTCCCAGCTTCTGATAACATCAATGAAAGCAGCAGCGTACCTAGAACCAGACATTGTTTGTAAATTTAAAGCGGCGTCTTCCAACTCTAAGTTTATGTCATCAGCTGACCGTAGTACAAAACTTTTCCCATACTTGGCAGTGGTGAAGGCGGTATCGCGCCATCCATCTTCAATTTTTTTAAGCTCATTTCTTATCTTCAGCTCTTGCATGGCAGCAACAACTATTTCACCAATATCATCCACATAAGATCCTAAACCAGCTTCGAATAAATTTCCTAAAGTAAATTTCTTGGGATTTAAATCAAATTTGACCCTGGTAACCTTCATTAATTCTTCCCAATGTCGTTCTTCCATCGCATCATTTTTTAACTGTTCAATAACAGGATTGCCGTCCTTAAAAGCGATAATCCTGTCTTCAAGCGCCCTGAATGTAGAAATTGCCTTCAATTCTTTGGGTGTTGACCTGAGCTTCTTAATAAATTCTTCTGTTCCATCATTCAAAGCTAATATGTCGAGGTTTACCCACAAAGTCTGGGATAGACTCTGAACAAACTGTTTAAACTCGCCATATACCCCGTAAATTTTGTCGAGTCGCTTCATTTCATGGTCGATTTTCCCTATTTCAGGATAGCCGGTTTTAAAGTAAAAATCAAGGCCAAATAACTTCTCAGCGTTTATCAGTTCATCCCGCTCGTTCATTAATTTTTCCAGTTTTACTTTGTACTGCATCATTAAGTCCATGCCATCATCTAATTCTGTACCACCTACACCTGGTCCCGCTGTATCAAACTCTTTAAACACTTCTTTAATGTGCTTAGCATATTTTTCTACTTGCAATTTGGTTACAACTGTAAATTCTTCACTTACTTTTTTGAGGCGCAATTCCCTTGTTTTTGACCAGCAACGCACGTCATCCCATTTCTTGAAAATGCCGTAATCTACTGCAGCAATCCATTTACTTGATTTATCATTAATTGAAATAATTAACGATTCGCTTATATCAGTAGGGGAAAGGCCCTCCGAGAACAAGCGGGATGCAATATTTTGCCCCTCGCTTTCTGCGTCGTTCTTTGACGCATATTCGCCAATAATGCCATCCGCCAGTACCCCTATCATGGACGGAATTGCAACGTCATTTTGCCTCAATATGCGGAATTGCTCACATAAATATCTTAGGTCTGCTACCATTTCCATTTCAACATCACCAATATCTTTTACAACATTCAAGATTTTCTTCAAAGCATGTAGATCAGAGGGATCCGCGTCTAAAGCAAGCCTAAACTTGTCATACCGATCGCTCAATGAAACTAGTTTTTCGTTTGCTATATTCAGTAAAACAGCTCCATATTGATCTCGCCAGTAATTAGCCTGTTTTACTATAGAAGCAATCAATGGCGAAGCATCAACCCGCATAAAATCAAAGACTTTGCTAGTCGGCTTTTCAGAAACATCTCTCCCTAAGAGTTTAAAAATGCTTATGCGCGAATCAAACTCATTTATAGTGGGATTAGCGTCCTTCAATTTTGCAATACGGCCTTTGCGCTTCGAATCCCAGAGTCCATACACCTGATCATATTGTTTCCAGCTATTCAAGTATTTTTCTATAGTCCCAAAAACAGATTGAATCCATGAACTTAGATCCAACGTCATCTTAGCAATATATGGATTTTTTGAAATATCTTCATAGAACGTAAACACATATGGTG
>MDTB01035176.1_pt1 | contig 33594 bp, 24 predicted proteins | sample 811161 | NCBI WGS metagenome assembly MDTB01 (sample SAMN05326650, study PRJNA326480) | marine metagenome | isolation source: seawater | place: Mediterranean Sea | collected 2009 | reverse complement strand
ACAACTGAAGATCTTGAAAACATTGGAGCAGGTACTTATGAAGTAATTGCAACAGATGAAAATGGTTGCTCTATAGACATTACTGTTGAAATTACTGAACCTGAAAATCCGTTAACTATTTCAGAAACTCACTCTAGCTATATTTGTGGTTTTGGTGTTTCTTGTTGTAATGGAAGTGATGGAAGTATTGATATTAATGTTGATGGTGGTACTGGAGAATATACTTATACATGGTCTAATGGTGAAACGACTGAAGATTTAATAAACATCACCGCAGGAATTTATAATGTAATTGCAACTGATACTAATGGATGTTCAATTTCAATGGATATTGAAATCACAGAACCAAATTGTTTAAGTGCAGAAGTTTTACAAACACAATGGGCTTGTAATGGAGAAAATGCAACTATTGTTGTTTCTTTAAATGGAGGTGTAGAATGCGAACAAATATTTGACTATACATTATATAATCCTGATGGTGAAATTGCTTCAGTAGGATTATTAAATGATTCAAATCCTGGCAACACACTACCAGGAAATTTAATATTTTCTGATCTTTCAGGAGGTCAAATTGGTGATGTCTATAATTTAGAATATACAAGTATTAATGGGTGCACTGAGATTCTTGCAATTGATTTGCAACAAGCAAGTGTTTTAGAAATTGAAATTGAAGTTTCAGAATTTAACTGTGGAAATAACATCTCCTGTAATGGTGCTAATGATGCAATAATTGAATTATTATTCCCCGTTTCAGAATCAACAGTTGAGGTTAGCTGGACATCATTCCCTACTGGAAATATACCAGAAGGTCAAGAAAATAGCCCAATATTAACTAATCTAGCACCGGGTATATATTTCTATAATGCTTCAGATACTGGCTCTGAATTTGGATGCGACGAAAATGGATCTATTGAAATTACAGAACCAACAGAAATGACTATCTCTGAAACTCATTCTGATTATACAGGGTTTGGCGTTTCTTGTTTTGGTTATGAAGATGGCTCAATTGATATTACTGTAGCTGGAGGTGCTGAATGTGGAAACTATACTTATGCTTGGTCTAATGGAGAAACAACTGAAGATCTTGAAAACATTGGAGTTGGTATATACACTGTAACCGCTAGTGATGAAAATGGTTGCTCTATAGACATTACTGTTGAAATTACTGAACCTGAAGGTATGGAACTTACAGAAACTCATTCTGATTATAATGGATTTGGAGTGTCATGTAACGGAGCTACAGATGGCTCAATTGATGTAACAGTAAGTGGAGGTGCCGGAAACTACTCTTATAGTTGGGCTAATGGAGAAGAAACTGAAGATCTAAGTGATGTTGGAGCAGGTACTTATACATTGACTGTAACTGATGATAATGGTTGTCAACAAGATATTACTGTTGAAATTACTGAGCCAAATATTCTAGAAATAAGTTCTTCTAACATCACAAATGTTAACTGTTCAGGTGAGCCAACTGGTCAAATAGATATTGATGTCAATGGTGGTAATGGAAATTACACTTATAATTGGTCAAATGGAGCAATAACTGAAGATATTTCTAATTTATCAGTCGGGATATACTCTGTTACTATCTCTGATGAATACTGTTTAGACATTGAAGAAGTTTTTGAAATAGAAGAAAACGAGGATTTAAATATTTTGATAGATGATTATTTTGACCCCTCTGGCTGTAATGGTGATGATGGAGAAATTACAATATTAATAAGTGGAGGTGTGCCACCCTATACAATCAGTAATAATGGAAATCTTATTACTAACAATTTTGATGGATTTGGATCTTATAATATTTCTAATCTAGCAGAGGGCACATACATTATAAATATAACAGATAGCTTTAATTGTGATCCTGTTGATGTAACTCAAGATTTAACTGCAGCGGACCCGATAGTTATTAGTGAAATTATATCTAATGTCACTTGGTTCGAAGGCGATGATGGATCTATTGATATCTCTGTTTCAGGGGGCAGTCCTAGCTATAGTTTTTTGTGGTCTAATGGAGCTAACTCTGAAGACATATCGAATCTTACTGCAGGTTTATACTCAGTTTCAATCACAGATCAGAATGGATGTAATGAAATATTTGAATTTGAAATTACTGAACCTGAATTTTTATTTGTTGAACTATCTTCCTCAAATTCAAATTGTGATAATTATCAAATTGCTTGTAACAATGAAAATACCGGGATAATTAATTTAAATGTTGGTGGAGGAACTCCATTTTTTGATGGAAATGGAGATCCCTATTATGAATATAACTTAGAAGGAAATATTCCAAATGGACAAGATGATAGTGGGATTATTTATCCAGGTATTTTAGATAATTTTTTAATAGATTTGACTGCTGGCATATTTACAATTAATATAAATGACGCAAATTCAATTAATAATGGTCAGATCGCTTCTGACTCTATCGAATTAAATGAACCCGAAGAATTAATTTTTACAAGTACTTCTTCTCAAAACATTGATTGTTTTGGCAACTCAAATGGATTAATAGAAATAGAAATTTCAGGTGGATGTGGAAATTATATTTACGATTGGTCTGGTAATAATGGCTTTAATAGTAATTCTTCTAGTATTTTTGATTTAGAAGCTGGTATATATTCTCTAACTGTAACTGATGAAAATCAATGTCAAATTGATACAGTATTTTTCATAACGCAACCTTCTGGGATTTCACTATCATCATTTGAATTATCTGATTTTAATAACTATAATGTGTCTTGTAACGGAGAATCAAATGGGTATATTAATATATCAATTGAAGGTGGTCAACCATTTATTGATGAAAATGGCTCCCCTTATTACGAATATTTATGGTCTAATGGTGAAACAACTGAAGATATTTCTAACTTATCCGCAGGGAATTATACTTTAACGATTACAGATTCTTCTGAATGCCCTCAAATATTTGAATTTGAAATTCTTGAACCTGAACCTGTAAGTGTTTTATGTAATAGCACTGATGCAACTTCTTGCCTTTCTAACGGTACAGTTTCAGTTAATATTTCAGGTGGTGTGCCGCCATTTAATATAATATGGTATGAAGACATTGATGGTGATGGAATATATAGCCAAGATATAGATGAACAAATTGATAATAACAATGTTAACTCTGGCACATATTTTGTTCAATTAACAGACTTAAACAACTGTATCAATAACTTTAGCTGCTCTGTTGGACAAAGTGATGATCCTCTAGTAACAGTAACCTCATTTAATGATTTAGAAGGCCCAAGTTGTTCAGGACAAGCTTCTGTAGTATTAAATGGTGGAGGTTGTGATGAAGGCTCATTTGATGAAGTTCCACCTGCACCGTTTGGTTATTTAACTTGGTATGAAGATACAGATGGCGATGGTGTTGGGGATGGAAACCCTATTGGATATGGTGATCAAAATCCTATAATATTAGAAGCTGGTAATTATACTGCAGTAATTCAAGATATTTGTGGATGTTCATCAGAAGAAGCATTTACAATTGAAAGTTTTGATGAGTTGCTTGTTGACTCACAGACATCTGTAGATTCATATAATGGTTTTGCTGTTAGTTGCTGTGGAGCTGAGGATGGATTTATTAATTTAGATGTAAGTGGTGGGTCTCAAACTAATAGTAATGGCTGTAACATGTATACAATTGAATGGTTTGAAGATTTTGATGGAGATGGTGTTTTAGATTCTAATGAAAATATTATTTTAACTCAAACTGGCGGAAACCCTACTAATCAAGGTGGAAACACAGTCTATGAATATAGTATAGAAGACCTAAGTCCTGGAACATACTCTGTAATTGTAACTGACTGTACAATTACACAATGTCCTATTGTGGAAACTTTTAATTTACTTCAAGAGCCTACTTGTATTGAAATCACTGATTTATTTGTATATAATATGGACTGTGACTCTGACCCTGTTATTCCATCAAATGCAGAACTTGAAGTAATAGGCGGAACAGGGAATTACTCATATAGTTGGGAAAATAGTGCTACCGGACAAATTGTTGGTATCGCAGAATCTGTAAGTAACATTCCTCCAGGTGAATATACTGTGACAGTAACAGACGATAATTCTCAATTTAATGACTGTGTTACTGAAGCTTCTTTTGTTGTTGATAATGTAATTGGTTTTGATTATTTAGCAAATGGTGAACTTAATGTAGATATAATATTATCAGACTACTCTTACGGAAACAATATACCTTGTTTTGGCGAAAATGGCTATATAGAAGATTTTATACTTTATTCAAATGGTCAACCAATCTATGAAGAAGATGGAATATACGTTATAAATTGGGGAGAAATAGATCCAACTAATTTAGTTGCAGGAACATACTCTGTAAGTGTAACTAATATAACTATTAAACCTAATTGTACTAGTTTACCTATACAATTTACGGTAAATCAACCAAACCCATTAGAAGTTGTAGTTCCAGATATTACAACTTGTTCAGGTTGCCCTGGAATAGCTAGCGCTAATATTACTGGAGGAACTCCACCTTATTCAGATATTTGGATAAATACTTCAACTGGAGAAGAAATTGAAGAACTAGATGAAAATAGCTTGAATGGTTTTGGAATTGGAGAAAATGGATTTATTAATGTACTATCACCGGGTTCTTATCAAATTCAAATAACAGATTATAATGGATGTCAAAATACGTGGGACTTTAATGTATTAGACAATCCTCAACCAATTGAATGGGCTAATATTAACAATACTGACACCTGTGTACCAGAAAACTGCGATGGAACCGCAGAACTTGAAATTAATTTTGATTTAACACAAGATGCAACATATATTCCATATTGGTTTAATTGTGATGGCGAATCAATGATGGAAAATGTGAATGAAACTAATCCATTCTTAATCGAAAATTTATGTCCTGGAGATTACACTTGTCAAATATTTGATGGCTCAAATAACGAAGTTCACTCTATTTGCTTTAATATAGCAGCAGGAAATTTTGAAGTAAACTTAGATGTTGAACATGTTCAATGTTTTGGGGAAAATAACGGCTCAATAAACGTTGAAATCAATGGAGGAACACCTCCCTACTCATATGAATGGAGTAATGGAGAAGTTACTCAAGATATAGAAAATTTAAGTCCTGGTTGGTATACAGTAACAATTATTGATAATCTTAATTGTATTGTTCAAGAATCTATATATGTAAATGAACCTTCAGCTTTAGATATTAATTATCAATTATTACCCCTAGAGTGCGGTGAATGGGATGTGTCATGTCAAAATGCTTGTGATGGATCTATGCAAATTAATGTACTTGGAGGATCACCACCTTATAATTATATTCTAATTCAAAATAATATTGAAATTAATGGATCGACAAACTCAGAAGTATTTATAATAGATCAAATTTGTGCAGGTGAATGGATATTTGGCATTTATGATGCAAATGGGTGTACAAATCCTGATGGAGCAATTAATTTAACATTTGACGCTCCCCCTGAAATGGAAGTTACTTACTGGGTTGGTAATGTTAGTTGCTATGAAGAATCTGAAGGAAACATTCAAGATGGTTGGATAACAGTAAATGTTAATGGCGGAACTCCGTTTTCTTTTGGCCCTGATGGTATTGAAAATACTAGCGATGATGAAACATACTACACATTCGAATGGGAGGGGGCAAACGGATTTAACAGTAATTCACAAAATATATATAATTTGTTTGCTGACGATTACACATTGAATGTCAATGACTGTAATCAGAACGCAGATTGTATTATAACTGAATATATAGAGGTTGAATCTCCTCCTGACCTTCAAATAGATTGTGCTAATGTAAATCCAACTTGTATTGATGCAAATAATGGATCTATAATTTTAACTGTTACCGGAGGTAATTCTGTCGGAGAAGAATATTATTATTCTATAAGAGAGAGTTGTTGTGACGGAGTTAGTGATTTAATACCTTTTGAAACAGAGGGAAATCAATTAATTATAGAAAATCTTGAAATTGGAAACTATGAAATAATTGTAACTGACTTATTAGGTTGTGAAGAATCTTGTTCTGTTATTTTGGAGTCCTATAATGAAGATTGCCTTGAAATACCAACTTTAATAACACCAAATGGAGATCAAATGAATGATAATTGGTTTATTGAAAATATTGACGCATTCTATCCAAATGCTCAAATAAAAATTCATAACAGATGGGGACAACTTATCTATGAACATAAAAATGGAAATTATTTAGAAAACATGTGGGATGGAACTTACGAAGGAGAAAATTTACCTATGGGAGCTTACTATTTTATTATTAATTGTAATGATGAAGCAAATAAAACAATGCATGGAGCTGTATTGATTAAAAGATAACTAAATGAAAAAAATATATATACTTATTTTAATTACTTATTTATTTTCTAATGGTGTTTCTGCACAACAACTACCACTATATAGTCAATATATGTTTAATCCTTATTTAACAAATTCTGCTGTTTGTGGAACTAATGATTATTCTATTTTATTATTAAATTATAGAGATCAATGGTCAGGGTTTGGAAATGGATCTGTAAACATGATCCAAGATGGAGTAGACCCTGCCCCTAAAACATATTCACTTTCTTTTGATAAAGGGCTAAGTAATCATAGTTCAATTGGTTTCTACGTAGGTCAAGATCAAACTCTAGCAGTTAAAAGTCTAAGTTTACAAGCTACATACGCATATAGATTTAAATTCAGTGAAAACTTAAATTTATCTTTAGCTATAAGCCCCGTTTTTAATTCAATAACTCTTAATAATGGGGAATTATGGGCTTATGAAGAAGACATAATCTGGGATGATGCAACCATTGAAAAAGGGTCTAATATAGATTTTAATTTTGGAGCATACTTATATAATGATAGATTTGATTTTGGTTTTTCTATAGCAAATCTTGCTGAAACAGAATATACAAGTATTGGTAATAATATTTTAGGAAATGAACCTCAATACTACTCAAATGGAGTTGACACAATAAACAGAAGAATTCAACATTTATTTTTACACTCTTCATATGATTTTCAATTTGATTGGGCACATTCTTTATCAATTGTCCCTTCATTTTTATTAAAATCCACTTGGGTGACAAAACCTCAATTAGATCTAAATATTAAATTTATTTACTGGGATTATTTTTGGATAGGAACTTCATACAGAACTAGTGATAATGTAATTGTACCAATGTTAGGAGTTAATTCAGAAAACATATTTATAGGATACAGTTATGATATATCAAACTCTGCATTATCATCTTTTCATAATGGAACACATGCAATTAGCTTAGGAATATACTTCAATGGAAATAACCAAAATAAATACGTAAGAAAAAGAAATAGATTCTCAGAAATTAGACAAAATAAACCTGGGGGCTGGTTCTACTGGTATCGTAAATCAAAATGGTGGTAAATAAAACAAATTTTCTTTTTGACATAGACGGAACTCTAACACCAAGTCGATCGGCTATTAACATAAATTTTAAAAAATTTTTTTTAAACTGGATGGAAAATAAAACTGTTTATTTAGTTACTGGATCTGATAAAGAAAAAACAATTGAACAAATAGGAATAGAAATATGGAATAGAGTTAAAAAAAGTTACCAATCATGTGGAAATGCCGTATATGAAAATGGGAAATTGATTAAAAAAATAGACTTTACTCTAGATAAGAAATTAAAATCTTTTCTTAACACTCAACTAAATAAATCTGAATGGATTGAAAAATATAATGTTCATATAGATCAAAGAATAGGACTTATTAACTTTTCAACTATTGGCAGAAAATGCCCAAAAGAAGCTAGAAAAAGATACTTCGAATGGGATAAAAAATATAGAGAACGAGAGTCAATATGTGCAAAAGTAGAAAAACATTTTCCTTTACTTGAAGCAAGTATTGGAGGTGAAATTTCAATTGATATTTATCCAAAAGGTAAAAATAAAGCTCAAGTATTAGATGAAATTATTGGACCTGTTGTTTTCTTTGGAGACAGGTGTGAAAAAGGAGGTAATGACTACCCTATTGTTCAAAGATTACAAATGGAGAAAGAAAAAAGAAATTATATTATAAATAATGTTTCAAATTTCAAAGAAACGTGGGAATTGTTAAAAAAAATTTAGCTTAAAACACTTTTTACTTTTTGAGCGGCCTCTTCAAGCAAAATTACAGAATGAACTTTTAAACCACTTTGGTCAATAATTTCTTTCGCTTTTTTAGAGTTTGTTCCTTGTAACCTAACAATAATTGGAATGGATATATCTCCTATGTTTTTATAAGCATCTACAATACCCTGAGCTACTCTATCACATCTTACTATACCACCAAAAATATTAACAAGTATTGCTTTCACATTATCATCTTTTAATATAATTCTAAATGCATTTTCAACTCTATTAGCATCAGCAGTACCTCCAACATCCAAAAAATTAGCAGGGCTACCACCAGCTAGTTTAATAATATCCATTGTGGCCATTGCTAAGCCGGCACCATTTACAATACACCCAACATTTCCATCTAATTTTATATAATTTAAATTATATGAAGAAGCTTCTACTTCAAATTTATTTTCCTCTCTTATGTCACGTAACTTTACAAAATCAGGGTGCCTAAACATTGCATTATCATCAAGAGTTACCTTAGCATCTACTGCAATAATTTTATTATCTGAACTTTTAATAACTGGATTTATTTCAAATAAAGATGCATCAGACTCTTGATAAGCTTGATATAAATTTTTCACAAATAACTTCATTTCATTGTGAGATTCACCTATTAAATCTAAATTATTTGCAATTTTTTCACATTGACTTTCTGTTAATCCTAAAATTGGGTTTATTTCTTCTTTAAATAATTTTTCAGGTGTTTTGTCAGCTACCTCTTCAATATCCATACCCCCCTCGCTTGAATATACAATCATATTTGTACTTGTAGATCTATTTAAAAGAATTGAAATATAAATTTCCTTTATTTCACTTTCACCAGGATAATACACGTCTTCAGCAATTAAAATTTGATTTACTTTTTTACCTAAACTACTAGTTTGAGGAGTAATTAAATTCATGCCTAATATATTACTAGCATGAACCTTAACCTCTTCTAAATTTTTTGCTAATTTAATCCCTCCACCTTTTCCTCTTCCCCCAGCATGTACCTGAGCTTTAATTACAAAAAATGAAGTTCCTGTTTCTTTAGACAGTTTTTCTGCATTAGAAATAGCAGAATTCAAATTTTCTGCCACATAGCCACGTTGAATGCGCACACCATGTTTTGAAAGTATTTCTTTTGCCTGATATTCATGTAAATTCATAATGATAAATATAAGATGAACAAAAATAGTTTTTTTAGTTAAAATATCTACTCTTTAAATTATATTTATACTATAAAATGAAAAAAGTAATTTTACTATTTTTTATGACTTCATTTATTTTGTGTTCGCAAAATAAAAAAGTAGTTTCTGCTAAAAGAATTCAAAATCCTCCAAAAATTGATGGTATCCTAAACGAAAATATATGGAAAAATTTAAACCCTGCTAAAGAATTTATAATGACTGAGCCATATAATGGTAAACTAGAGAGAATTAAAGAAAAATCAGAAGTTTATATTTTATATGATAATAATGCCATTTATTTTGGAGTCAAATTATTTGATGAAAATGCACATTTAATTTTAGAAGAATTAGGAGCACGGGATGATAAAAATAAAAATGCTGATATGTTTGAGATATGGCTTAATCCTTTTAATGATGGTATAAATCAATTTAATTTTGGTGTCACGGCAGCAGGTGTGCAGTTTGATGGCATTTTTAATGGTCAATCTTTAGACATGAATTGGGATGCAGTTTGGGAGAGTGAAATAACAAAAAATAACACAGGGTGGTTTATAGAAATAAAAATACCTTATTCAGCCATTAGGTTTCCTAGAAAAGACAATCAAGAATGGGGTTTAAATATGGTAAGAGGAATAAGAAGATATAGAGAATTTTACTCATGGAACTTCGTTGACATAGAACAAGAAATAAAATCCAATCAAGATGGAAGATTAGTTGGTATTAATAATATTACTCCACCAATAAGATTATCTTTTAATCCATATACTAGCTTTTATTTAGAAAATTATGATAATAATACTGAAACATATTTTAATGGTGGTCTAGATTTAAAATATGGTATTAGTGAAAACTTTACATTAGACATGACTCTTATTCCTGACTTTGGTCAAACAAGAAGTGATGACTATGTATTAAATACTTCTCCATATGAAATAAGGTATAATGAAAATAGATCTTTTTTCACTGAAGGTGTTGAGTTATTCAATAAAGCTGGCTTATTCTACTCTAGAAGAATTGGTCAAGCATCAACAATTGAAATAAATGACAATGAAGAAATTATCAATAACCCCAATTCGATTGGAATATTAAATGCTACAAAAATTTCAGGAAGAAATAAAAATGGCTTGGCTCTTGGAATATTTAACGCTGTTACAAATAAAACATATGTTATAATTGAAAGTGAGGAATTAGATATGGATAATATCTTGAAATCTAGTAGAGAGGAATTATTACAACCATTCACAAACTATAACTTATTTGTAATAGACCAAACATTTAATAAAAATTCCAGTATTACTTTCACAAACACAAATGTAAACAGATTTGAAAAAAACTATAAAAAATCTAACGTAAGTTCTCTTTTAATTAAAGCTGTTGATAATAATAACAAATATGAAATAGGCTCAAAAATAAACATAAGTAATGTGAAAGAAAATTTTGAAAAAAAAAATGGGTTTAATTCTTCATTGTCATTTAAAAAAATCCAAGGTAAATTTAAATTTAATTTATCAAACAATATAGAAAGTGATAAATATGATCATAATGATATGGGGTTTTTATATGACAATAATGAAATTAGTAACAAATTAACACTGGGCTACTATATTTTTAAACCAACCAATTTAATGCTTAAAAGTAACTACACAATAGACATCGACCATGAAATGCTTTACAAACCCATTGCATATAAAGAAGTAGCAATAAAAGGCCAAACAAATATAATTTGGAAAAACCGTTTATCCACTGGACTAAGTTTAAGATATAATTTTGAAGAACATGATTATAATGAAGCAAGAACAGAAAATCAAGTTTTTATTAGACCTCCTAAATTAAATTCTTCATTTTACAGTTCTAGTGATTACAGAAAAAGATTTGCTCTTGACACAAGAGTTGGAATAAAATATACAGAAGAAAATAATAACAATAAATTATATTTAAGGATATCACCAAGATTCAGATTCAATGATCACCTATCGGTAATTTATATATATGTCCAAGAAAATGAGAAAAACCAGTTTGGGTATATTGATGAAGTAGATGAAAATATTTTTTTTTCTAAAAGAGACCAATTAACATTTACAAATAAACTAATGATAGATTATGCAATTAACAAAAAAATATTCGCTAATATAATCCTACGACATTATTGGTCCAGATTTGAGAACAAAAAATTTTATATTCTGGAAGAAGATGGCACTTTAAGTCAGACTAATACCAATATTATAGACTCTGACATAAATTTTAATTCATGGAATATTGACTTTTCTTTTTCATACGAATTTTTACCTGGATCATTTCTATCATTAGTTTGGAAAAACCAACTACTTTCTGAGACCAATGAACTAGAAGACAACTTTTACAACAATATTATAAATACATTTGAATCACCTATGTTAAATTCGTTTTCCTTAAAGCTAACGTATTACTTAGATTATAATAATTTAAAAAGAAAAAAGTGATAGAACTACAAAATATTAATAAATCTTATCAAGAACTACATGTATTAAAAGACATTGATTTTAAAGTTAATAAAAATGAAATCATCACAATTGAAGGTAGTTCAGGGGCAGGAAAAACTACTTTATTAAAAATTATTGGAAAACTTGAAAAACCAGATTCAGGAAAAATTATATTTCAAGAGAAAGATATTACTAAATTAGCAAGCTCAAGTTTACAAAATTTTAGAAACAATAATATCGGCTTCATTTTTCAATTCCATCATTTAATGCCCGAATTCACTGCTCTAGAAAACATTTGCATGCCTGCATATTTAAAAAATAAAAATAAAAACGAAACAGAGCAAAAGGCATTAGAATTAATGAATTTCTTAAAAATAACATCACAAAAAAATGCATTCCCTGAATATATGTCTGGAGGTGAAAAGCAAAGGGTTGCTATTGCAAGAGCTTTAATTAACAACCCTGACATGATTCTAGCAGATGAACCTTCTGGGAATTTAGACACAGTTCAGTCCAAAGAAATTTATAACTTATTTGACAATCTAAGAAAGGAATTTAATCAAACATTTGTTATTGTAACTCATGATAAAGAACTAGCGAACATGAGTGATAGAAAAATAATTTTAAAAGACGGTAGTATTATATAGAATGGCATTTGAAAAACCTGAAATATTATTTTTTCTTTTATTTTTAATTATACCAATTTTAATCCACTTATTTAATTTTAAAAAGTATAAAAAAATATATTTCCCAAATATTCATTTACTCCAAAAAATAAAAACAGAAAAAAAGAAAATTTCTAAAATAAAAAACTTAATTATTCTATTAACAAGATTAATTCTATTAACATCATTAATTATAGCATTTTCAAAACCATATATTCCAAGTAAAGGGTTTTTACACACAAAAATAGAAAAGGTTAGTATTTACATAGACAATTCTTTAAGTATGTCTACGGGAAATGAAACAGCAAAAATAGAAGAGGCAAAACAACAAGCTAAAAAAATCATTAATAGTTTAAATGATGAAGTTGAAATCAATATTATTACAAATGATCTGGATTTTAAAAATGAACGTTTTCTTAAGAAAGAACAAAGTTTAGAGTTAATTGACAATATAGAACTGTCACCTTATATATTAAAAGTTTGTGATGTAATAAAAAGACAAACTAGAATTACAAAAAATGACTCTTTAATTAATACATTTTTAATATCTGATTTTCAAGAAAATTTTTTTAAAGATTATAGTGCCTGCTCTGAGAATATAGCTAAAAATAATTTGATAAGCATCAATCATTCTAGTATTAATAATATAAGTTTAAATGCTTGTTATTTCAAAAGTCCTTTTAGAAAAATAAATCAAGACGAAGAGCTGATAATAGAAATAGAAAACCATAATGAAGAAAAAAAAGAAAACCTTTTATTAGAACTATTCATTAATAATAAAAAACGTGGTTTTTTAAATTTTGATATAGAAGGCAAATCACTAATCAAAAAAACCATTCCTTATACAAATCTTGAATCAGGAAACATTAATGGAAAAATCATTATTGAAAATGATGACTTTACATATGATAACACCTTGTTTTTCTCATACGAAGTAAAAGAAAAAATAAATATTTTATCAATTTCCGAAAATGAAATAACTAACTCTATTAAAAAAGTTTATAATGACAAAATATTTGAATTAGATGTTTTTCAGAAAAAACAAATAAATTTTGAAAAAATAAATAATTATGATTTAATTATTTTAGATCATTTAACAAATATTCAAAAAGGTCTCTCTTCCTTTATAAAAACAAGTTTAATAAACGGTACAAATGTTATTATTTTCCCAAACAATAACATTAATCTAGAATCATATAATTTTTTCATGAAGGAAACAAAAGCCGATCAAATAAAAAATTGGAATAATGAAAAAAAAGAAATAAAGAAAATAAATTATGATCATTTTATTTTTGAAAATGTATTTACAAAAAATGACAAAAATATTGAATTACCATATACTCTAGGATATTACAAACTCAAATCAAATATATTAAACCAAAGGAATAATATTTTAAACTTTTTAAATAATGAACCATTCTTAACAGAGTATAATAACTATAAAGGTAGTATGTATTTTTATAGCTCTCCTCTTAATTCAAACATTACAAATCTGACAAAACATGCAATATTTTTACCTTTAATGTATAATGCTTCTTTTAATATTTTTACACCTGACTTATATGAGATGATTAACCATAACATAAGATTAACATGTCCTAAATGTAATATTAAATCCAATATATATTTAAAAAAAGATAACGAATTTGAATTAATCTTAGACAATAAAATAATTAATAATAATACATTTCTAGAAGTAGGAAAAAATGTAAAAGAACAAGGAATATATAATTTACATTTTTCAGAAAACATGCAAAAAAATATAAGCTTTAATTATAATAGAGAAGAAGGAAAGAATAATAATACGATGATGAAAGATCAAAATATACTTTCTAATTTTATAGATAAAAAAAATAATAAAGAAAATAAAAAAAGAAAAAATTTAATATTTTATTTCATAATTCTTGGAATTATTTCTTTTTTATGCGAAACTTTGCTTTTAAAATTTTGGAAAAATTAAATTACATACTCAGATCAGTAAAAATTGTAGACCCTAGATCTAAATATAATGGGCAAAAAAATGATATTTTAATAGAAAGTGGAATAATTTCCCAAATTTCAAAAAAAATAAATTATAAAAAACATTATATAGAAATAAAAATCAAAAACCTTCATGTAAGCCCAGGGTTTTTAGATATAAATTCTAGAATTGGGGAACCAGGATTCGAACATAAAGAAGATGCTAAATCTGGTTCAAATGCAGCTAAAAAAGGAGGTTATACAGGTATTGTATACATGCCAAGTACTAATCCACCTATTCAAAATGCTTCAGATATAAATTTTGTGAAAAAGATTTTTGAAAAAAATATTGTTGATGTATTTCCATCTGGTTGTATTACAAAGAATATGCAAGGAACGGAGATTACAGAAATGTACAACATGAAAAATGCTGGAGCAGTTACTTTTACAGATGATTTGAATTCAATAGAAAATCCAATGATTATGAGTATTGCGTTGGAATACGCAAAAGAATTTAAGATGCCTATAATAGTAATCCCATTTGTTAAAAAATTATGTGAAAATGGCTTAATACATGAAGGAAAAACAAGTACTTTATTGGGATTAAACGGCATCCCTAATATTGCAGAAGAAATAAGAATTAGTAGAGATATTGAATTAGCTAAATATAATAAAGGAAGATTACATTTTTCTGCAATTTCAACACAAAAATCCTTTGAATTAATTAAAAAGGCAAAAGAAGAAAAAATAAATATTTCTGCAGATATAGCAGCTTATCAACTTATTCTTAATGATGAAATGTTGTCAGGATTTGACACAAACATAAAAGTATTCCCTCCTATTAGAGAGAAAAAAATACAAAAAGAATTAGTTAAAAATATAAAAAATGGAAATATTGACGCAATATCATCAAATCATAAACCTGTTGAAATTGAAAAAAAGAAATGCTCTTTTAACAATGCTGATTTTGGAATGATAGGACTTGAAACAACTTTTGCAATTGCTAATACAGTTTTAAAAAATAAAGTAGAGTTAGAAAAAATAATATCATTACTTAGTATAAGTCCAAGAAAAATTCTAAATATAAAATGTCCAAAAATTGAAGAAACAAACAAAGCTAATATAACTCTTTATGACCCTGAAAAAAAATGGACTTTTGAATACAATGATATAAAATCAAAATCTAAAAACACTCCTTTTAAAAAATATGAATTTACAGGTAAAACTTTAGGAATATTTAATAAAGGTCAGATTTTTTTAGATGATTAAAAGAAATAATAAATACCCGCCTGAAGATTAAAATAATTTGACCCACTTAAATTAAAAATTGAAAATAAATTATTTGTATTTATATTAACTAAATAATTTTTGAATTTTCTATTAATAGCAAACTGAAAATTATAAAAACTAAGATTATTTATATTATAAGCCACACTGAAATCCGTATTCTGCCCTATTGATTTACACATCCCTATAAATGAATGATGACTATATGAAGAACCTGCACTTTGAATAGCATGATAATTAATGAAAAAATCAGTAGAAGAGTTAAAATGATAAATAGTATTAAATTTTATCCTCATGGGTGTTTTAGAAAAAAAAGAATTACTTGACAGTCTATTCAATGCAAATATATTTTGTAAAGTATCTATAGTTGTGTCTATTTCATCTGAAAAAACTTGATCCATTGTGTAATCTATCCCATCAAAAGAATACGATTCTTCAGACTGATGTTGAGAAGGCCTCTTGTGCCAAAAAATAAATCCAAAATTATATATGTCTGCTGAAAATTTAAACTTATTTAAAATATATTTTATTCCTAAATTAACATTTAGACCAGGATTAGAAAATCCAAATAAATTTGCTCTAGAAGATTGATAAAAAATATCGGTTTGAATTAATGAAGAATACGGAGTAGGGGAATTAGCAAAGCTTTGTAAAGAAAAATTACCTTTATCTAAATTAAAATAATTAATTCCATGTAATAAACTTATTCTTGCTCCAAAACGAAATTTTTGAAAAATATTTGATGAATACTGGAAAAATAACGACGAATACTGAATTAAAGAAGTAGTATTATTTCTAAAATAAGCAATATTATCTCCAAATTGATTATTACCATTCCAAAATAGATTAAGAAAATCATTTGATAGATTTAAGTCAAAATATGAATAAAACTTGTACCCAAATGAATAGTAGTATTTAGATTTTGGAAAACCAAAGTATAATAGATTATTTTCAGAAAAAAAATTAAAAGAAAGGCTTTTGTTATTTTCTATAAAATCAGAGAAATCTAGAATTAAATCACTTTTATTAAATTCAGAAAATTCTTCAATACTATTGTTTAGTAAAAAAGTAAAATTATGATTTGTAATAAAAGGAACACCTAAAATAGTATCTGAATGATTAAAAGTAGTAGCCTCATTGAATAAATCATATCTAATAGTTGTGTTATTTTGAGCTAATACATATATAGTGAAACACAAAAAGAAAAAAAGTAAATATTTATTCATCTAAATTTAATTTTATTCTCATTCCAATATTAACTAAAAATTCATAATCCGAATATAAACGAATGGACTGATTTTCTTCTGTGTTTAAAGTGACATCTAAAACTAACTGATTAGAACTAGCAAAGTTTGTGATTTCTTCATGGTTTAAATCTACTTGATTCTCAGAAAAAAAACTATTAACTAAATATCCATCTTGATCAATAATGCCTGAAGAAAAATTTGCAATTTCCAAAGTATCTAAATTAATATTTGATATAGAATCCCTCAAAAACAAATCCAGTTTAGTATCTAAGGGAAATCCATTATCAATATTCATGAACAATGATAAACTTTCTATTTTTTCTACATTTTCTAATTCATCAATAGAAATTGTATCCTTTAAACTAATATTTGCAATATTTAAACTCATAGGAAAATCTACTTCAACACCTAAAGTCATTTTACTATCTGATGAAATAAAGTTAATTTCTTGAGAGTCTGTGCCATTTAAATTTGCCATTCCAAAATACTCTATTTGTTGAGGAGGCAAAGCTATTATTTCATCAATAGTTGAATTACTTTTATCATATACCCACGTTTGCTCTACTGTATCTCCAACAAAAATAGGTGATTCAATAATTTCACTAAAATCAAAAACTGCATTTGTGAAATTTGGAGAATATGCATTAAGTCCAGCATTAATTGACGCACCTACTCCAACCGAATTATAAACTCTAATTATAAATTGGGGATCATCTAGAATAAGACCACTGTCAAAATCTTCAAAAACTTGCAAGTCGATATCTACTATATCTCCACCTAGGTCAATTTCATAATCACCAAAAAAACCATCAGCATATTGTATAGACAAATCTGAAAAAGAAAAACTTATATCTGCAAAATCATCATTAGTTATATTAACTAAATCACTACCACTATTTAAAGAAGCTGAAAAGCTTATAGGTATTTTATTATATGGTTGATTTATATCAGTGGTCAGGTCAATTATAATACCCGAAATGTCTATCTCACCTGACGAAGAATCTAAGCCAGCAAAAACCACCTGTTCTGATTGAAAAGGTTCACCATTTAATGTTGCTGAGGGAAAACTTAAATTAAGTGTCAACTCTGAATTTAGCGATGAAGAAATATCATATACTATTTTTCCTGTTTTCAATTCTAAATTATTGATTTGTTCGCCGTTTTCTAAATCAAAATCTATCATTGTAGTATAATCAGTTAAACTCTGATTATCAAAAGACATAGTAACACTTGAAACAATTATGTTATCAATCAAAAAGAAAATTTTTATTCCCGTCTCAGGAGTTAAGATAAATTGAGACATAGGGTCAACTTCTTGTAAAGTAAGTTGTAAAAAATCTGCTATTATATTATTATCTATAGACAGACCTGACAAATCAGTTGACAAATATTCAATTTGACCAATTCCAATATTAGAAAATTGTAATAATCCAACATCATCAATACCTGTTTCCAAATTAACTTCAATATTTTCTATATCTACAGGTAAGTTATTTTGAATACCTATACTCAAATCACCTGTGATAAATGAAATTTCAGCAAACTGACTTAAATTAAATTCAGTTTGACCAAGACCATCAAGTTCGCTACTTAAAATATTAAATACACCTCCCCCAACTTGCTGTTCATCTGGAAAAGGAATTTGAATACCCGCAGCTTCTGCAAAAAATTGAATTGTTGGATCACTAGACAGTACATCTTCAAATGTATAATCAATTTCTTGAATAAAATTATCTATACTTAATTCATCAAAATCATAATGTTCTGATATACCCTCCTGATTCGAAAAATCTATAATAGAATCTGCTGAAAAAGAAAAAACATTATCATCTCTGTATGCTAACCTAATAAAATTATCATCATCATAGACAACAGATCCCTTTTCTGGCATTAAATCTGCTAAAGTTAATTTTACATTAGTTAATGGAGTAATTATATCAGGATTCCAATTATTAGTTTTAATTGATTCTTTATTACAAGAATTAAAAACTAAAAGGATAACTAATAACAACAAAGAAAGATATATTTGTATAGTTTTAAATCTCATTAAATTCTTAATTAGAAGAATAGTACTTAAATTTACCTAAAAAAGATAACTTTTAGTTATGATTAAAAATATTATCAACAATAAAAACAATATGTTTTTTTTAATTGCAGGTCCTTGTGTAATTGAAAACGAGTCTCAAACTTATGAAATAGCTGAAAGAATTTTAGAAATAACAAAGAAAAATAATATCCCTTTTATTTTTAAAGCTTCTTATAAAAAAGCAAATAGATCAAGACTAGACTCCTTTACAGGGATAGGTGATATTAAAGGTCTTGAAATATTAAATAAAATTTCTAAACAATTAAATATCCCTGTTACCACAGATGTACATAATAAAGAAGAAGTACGATTAGCTTCAGAATACGTTCAAATAATTCAAATTCCTGCATTTTTATGTAGACAAACAGATATTTTAATTGAAGCGGGGAAGACAAATAGTTATGTGAATATTAAAAAAGGGCAATTTTGTTCAGCTGAATCTGTTAAATTTATGATTGAAAAAATAACTAGTCAAGGTAATGAAAAAGTAATTGTGACTGAGAGAGGAAATTCTTTTGGATATCAAGACTTAATTGTTGATATACGTAATATTCCTATCATGAAATCATTCGGAAAGAGTGTTGTCTTAGATGTTACACATTCACTGCAAAAACCGAACCAGGGACATGGAGTATCAGGCGGAAATCCTGAGTTTATTGAATCCTTAGCTTGCGCAGGTATTGCAAACAATGTTAATGGTCTTTTTTTAGAAACTCATCCAAATCCAAAAAATGCATTATCAGATGGCAGCACAATGCTCCCACTTAATGAATTAGAAAAATTGCTTTTAAAATTGAAAAGAATAAGACGAGCAATTATTTAAAAATTTACTTCAAGTTGATCAAAAGCTAAATATACATTCTTAGGTATTTTTTTTTTGACTTCATTATGCAGACCTAAGTTATGACTGATGTGAGTCAAATAAGAGGATTTTGGTTTTAAAAAATCAATCAAACTTAATACTTGCTCTAAATTAAAATGAGAAATATGAGATTTTATTTGAAGGCAATTTATTACTAATATATCTAAACCATGCAGTTTTTCTAATTCATTTTCTGAAATATAATTTGCATCTGTTATATATGCTAAATTTAATATTCTGTAACCTATAACGGGCAACTTATAATGCATAACTTCTATTGGTGTAATGTTATAATTAAAAACAGAAAAATGATTTGATTTTTCTATTATTTTAATGTTTAGTTTTGGTTTGCCAAAATATTTTTTTTCAGAAAATAAATATGAGTAATCTTGTTTTAAAGCTTGAAAAACTCTACTGGACATATACATACAAATAGGTTGCTTATTTAAATAATAAAAAGATCTTAAGTCATCTATTCCTGCCACATGATCACGATGTTCATGAGTATAAAAGACCGCATCTATTTTTTTTATCCGTTGCCTTAAAACTTGAAATCTAAAATCAGGACCTGAATCAATTAAAATATTTTTATCACCTAATTGTACTAATATAGAACTCCTCAACCTTCTATCTTTTTTATTACTAGAGCTACAAACCAAACAGGAGCATCCAATTACAGGAACTCCTTGAGAAGTTCCTGTTCCCAAAAAAATTATTTTTTTTTTCATATTAAATAAATTTAGCTTTTTATTAAATTTTAACAAACTTGTTTTTTAACTTTAACATATAGTTAAAAAAAGTAAATGAGAAAAGTTACTCTTTCTGCTAATCAAAAAGCTCTTAGCTTAAATTTAGATCCAAATATTTATGGAACTTTTTCAGAAATTGGTGCTGGACAAGAAGTAGTTAGGCACTTTTTTAGGTGTGGTGGAGCATCAGGAACCATTGCAAAAGCAATGTCAGCATATGATATGGATGTAAGTGATGCCATCTATGGAAAAGAACGTGATAAAAGATATGTTTGCGAATCACGATTAAAAAAAATGTTAAATCGTGAATACAACTTACTTGAAGAAAGATTAAGTAGAAAAAAACATCCCACCAAAAAATTTTTTTCTTTTGCAGATACTATTGCAACAACTAAATATAATAACAAATCACCTGGACATGGTTGGATGGGAATAAAATTCCAAACCAAAGCAAAAGAAGAACCAAGTGAAATTATTATTCATTTAAGATTACATGATAGAGAAGCAAGATCACAACAAGAATGCGTGGGTATATTAGGAGCTAACCTCATGCATGCAAGCTTCAACTATTTTAGTTCTCCCAAAAAAATAATCGATTCATTATATGATAGTTTATCTAAAGTACAATTGGAAATAGACATGGTGGAAATGAATGGGAAATTATTTAGCCACATAGATAATAGATTATTAAGCCTATACCTTGTTAAAAATAAAATGACAGAAGCTGTTATTTTTAGCCCAGAAGGTAATAGTTTACAACCGTCCGACATTCTTCATAAAAAAAATATTCTTGCAATTAGAGGTAGCTTTAGACCTGTCACAAAAGTAAATATTGACATGATTAAAACTGGTTATAATTTATTTAAAAAAGAGAAAAAAGTTTCAGAAAAAGACTTACAAGTTTTATTTGAAATAACTCTTAATAATCTAGCAACTAAAAAAAGAGAGCCAATAAATAAAAATAATAACCTTGAAGATATAAATGTGAAAGCAATTAAAGACCAAGACTTCCTTGATCGTGTTGATGTTCTTTGTTCAATTGGACAAACAGTTTTAATTTCAAACTATGGAAGATATTATAAGTTATTAGATTATTTTTCAAGATTTACAGATAAAAGGATGGGTATAATACTCGGAGTTATGAATTTAAAAGATATCTTTGAAGATAGATACTATGATCACTTAGATGGCGGTATTTTAGAAGGGATCGGAAAAATGTTCAATAATGATTCAAAAGTTTATGTTTATCCATATAAAGAAAACAAAAATAGTCAAATTGTTCAATCAAAAAATTTAAAAGTAAACAAAAAAATAAAAAACATTTATGACTATTACCTCTCAACAAGAAGAATTGTTGACATTGAAAACTTTGATCAAAATGTTTTAAATATATTTTCTCATAAAGTACTACACATGATTAGAAATAATAAATCTGGTTGGGAAAAAATGGTACCTAATTATGTTGATAACTTAATAAAAGAAAACAGACTATTCAATTTTCGAAAAAAATCTAAATAGATAAAATAAAAAGTCCCCATAAATTAATCATAAAGTATATTACTATAGATATTGCACCTTGATAATCTTTTGCAACTCTTTGACCTACAAAAAGACATAACAAAGTACAAGTTGAAAAAAATAAGCTTAAAAAGGGAAAATAATCATGAATTGGAAAAAAATAATTTATTATAGTAATAAAACACATTAAAGCTGTAGTAATTTCTAATAATGTGAGAGAAAATAATAATGTTGGAACAAAAGACTTAAATATTGTTTTATTAAAATGATTTTTTATCCAATTTAACTCTGTCTTCCAATTAAATATTTTATCTATTCCAGATTGGAAAAATAAAATAAAAAATAAAAAATATATACTTAATAAAGAAAATGTCAAAAAAGACGAATTAGATACCTCGATCATGATTTTAAATTTTAATTTAATATATGAATAACATTTAATTCTTCAAAAGCTATTAACATAGTGTTAATAAAAATTATTTCAAATTTTATTCAAAACTTTAAAAAGTTTGTACTTTTTATGTTTAAATAAAAAAAATTGAAAGTTTAATGGGAAAAGTAATTGCAATAGCAAATCAAAAAGGTGGGGTTGGAAAAACTACTACTTCTGTAAACCTTGCTGCTTGCATTGCAGTTTTAGAAAAAAAAGTACTTATAATTGATGCTGACCCTCAAGCAAATGCCACTTCAACATTAGTTTTAAATCCAGAAATAGAATTTGGAACTTATCAATTAATTGAAGGTCAAAAAAAAGCTAAAGACTTAATAATTGAATCAACCTCTCCAAATCTTAAAATTATACCTGCTAATATTGACTTAGTAGGAATTGAAATTGAACTTGTAGATAAAGAAAATAGAGAAAAAATGCTTTTTCAAGCATTAGAATCAATAAAAGAAGAGTTTGATTTTATATTTATTGATTGCCCACCTTCACTAGGTCTAATTACATTAAATTGTTTAACCGCTGCTGATTCTGTTTTAATACCAATTCAATGTGAATATTTTGCTCTTGAAGGTCTTGGCAAGTTGCTAAGTACAGTAAGAAAAGTACAAGAATTACATAATCCAAAATTAGATGTAGAAGGTCTTTTGTTAACTATGTATGATTCTAGATTAAAATTATCTAATTTGGTTATTGAACAAGTTAAATTACATTTTACCGAAATAGTTTTCAATACAATTATTCAAAGAAATGTACGTTTAAGTGAAGCAACAGGAAATTGTAAATCAATAATTAAATATGATGCAACTAGCAGGGGCGCAATTAATTATTTGAATCTAGCAAATGAATTTTTAGAAAAAAATAATCCTGTCTTAATTGAAAACAAAGAAAATTAATATGGCGAAAAATATATCCCCACTAGGAAGAGGAGTAAATGCACTGTTTTCTAAAATAAAATCGAACTCATTTGCAACAATAGATATTAATCAAATTACACCAAACCCATTCCAACCAAGAACAAATTTTAATAAAACTGAATTAGAAGAATTAGCTCTATCTATATCTAACTATGGAGTAATTCAACCTATAACAGTTAGAAAAATAAAAGAAAATAAATTTCAAATTATTTCTGGAGAAAGAAGATATAGGGCTTGCAAAATTGCCATGGTTAGTACAATTCCTGTTTACATTAAAGAAACAGAGGATAACAAAATGCTAGAACTTGCACTAATTGAAAACATTCAGCGTCAAGATTTAGACCCAATTGAAGTTGGCATATCTTATCAAAAACTAATTGATGAATTAGGCTTAACCCAAGAAAATCTAGCAAAAAAAATTGGAAAAAAAAGATCAACCATTAGTCATTATTTAAGACTATTAAATTTACACCCTATTATTCAAGCTGGCTTAAGAGATTTTATGTTAAGTGTAGGTCATGCAAAATGCTTACTTAGCATTAATAACCAAAACGATCAACTTGACATATATAATTTAATAATATCAAAAAATTTATCTGTTAGGGAAACAGAAAAATTGACTAGCGAAAAACCTAATCAAAATATAAAAATTAATAATACAATAACATTATCTAAAAAATTAATTAAAGAGCAAAAGAATTTAGAAGAAATTCTTGATGCAAGTGTGCAAATTAAATCATTTAAAAATGGTGGCTGGAATATTCAAATTACATGTAACTCCGTAGAAGAATTAAACAAAATAATAAATGTTCTTAAAACTTAAATTACTAGTTTTTATATTGTTATTTAGCTCGAATATTTTTTCTCAAAATAATTCTCCTAAAAAAGCTTCCTTATTATCAATGGCGTGCCCTGGCTTAGGTCAATTATACAATAAAAAATATTGGAAAACGCCCATTGTAATTGCAGGAATTGGAGGGGCTATATATGCACATAAATTCTATAATAATAAATTTCAAACTTACAAAGAAGCTTATATCATCCGTACTGACGGTGATGATTCTACTTTAGATGAATATTTAAATTACTCTGAAAGCGGTCTTATTAGTCTACAAGACTATTACAGAAACCAAAAGGATTTATCTATTATAATTGGTACAATTATTTATTTACTAAATATTGCTGACGCTTATGTTGATGCTCATTTATTCGAATATAATATTAACGAAAACTTATCTATTAAGTTAGAGCCATATTTAAACAACCAAAACAACTCATTACAATTAATTTCATTAAAATTAAAATTAAAAGAATAAAAATTTATTTTTGTTAACAAACTATCTAAATGATTATTAAATATAAAAATTCAATTCTATTTCTTGCTAGCTCCTTAATCTATGTACTTTTTATTTTTTTAATTGTTAAAATCACTAATTTACAAGGATTAAAATGGCTTTATTTTGGCTTACTATGTATAATCGATCATTATTTTTTTCATTTCATAAACTGGACCCCATGGAAACCTAAACAAAAAAAAGAGAAACAAAAAAAAAACAAATTAGTTGAATGGGTCGAATCTATAATCTTTGCCATAATTGCAGCTACTTTAATCCATATATTTTTAATTCAACCATACGTTATACCGACCTCTTCATTAGAAGGAACGTTAATTAGAGGAGATTTTCTATTTGTAAGTAAATTTAATTATGGTTCAAATGTTCCCAATACTCCTCTTTTTTTACCATTCATGCATAATAAACTTCCTTTTACTCAAAAAACACCATCTTATTTAGATTGGATCCAACTTGGTTACAATAGACTGCCCGGATTTCAAAAAATAAAAAGAAATGATATTGTTGTTTTTAACTGGCCTTCCGATAATTTACAGAAAAATATGCCTTTTGATAAAAAAACAAACTATGTAAAAAGATGTACAGGTATATCAGGAGATACATTGCAAATTAAAAATGGAAATTTAATTATAAATAACCAAGAGCAAGAGCAACCTAATAGAAGTATTATTCAACATGCCTATTGGATTGAATTTGAGAAAGAAAATCATTTAAAATATCTAAAACCTATTGGGAAATCAATTGCAAAAAATAAAATAGACAAAAGCTTTCAAAATAACTATAATGTTGAAATATCATTAATTTGGCCACCATTAAGAACTACGAAAGGATATAATTTAAATTTATATAGCAGCATAAAAGACATGATTATTCATGGAACAGAAAAAGACGTTCAAAATTTAGTGAAAAATGAAAAGAAAAAAGGATATAAAGCAAATATAAAATACACCCGTATCACTCAAGAACTAATTGACACTATAGGAACAAATTTTCCTTTTTCAGTTTTTGGTTATAATCATAATACCTATACAGATATTTTATCTAGAAAAACAACATCTCTTTTCCCTTATGACTGGAAACATAACTGGGACTATGATAATTATGGTCCTATTTATATTCCTAAAAAAGGAGATCAAATTATTTTAAATGACTCAACATTAGCACTATATAAAAATGTGATTGAACATTACGAATCATATGAATTAAAAAAATCTGATACAGTTTACACATTTCAAATGGATTATTATTGGATGATGGGGGACAATCGACATAATTCACAAGACTCTAGAGCTTGGGGGTTTGTTCCAGAAAACCATGTAGTAGGAAAACCTATTTTTCGATGGCTAAGTGTAGATTTAGGAGCTAACAAAATATATAATAAAATTAGATGGAAAAGAATGTTTAAAACAATTCATGGAAATGGAGAATCTAGATGGTATTTACCTCACTTTATAATACTCATGACGATATTATATTTTAGAAAAAAAATATATTACTACATCTCCAAATTAAAAACCAAAAAAACTTAATTGAAAAATAAAACCATCATTCTTCCAAGTTCTTATTTACCTAGCATATATTACTTTTATTTAATATTAAAACATAAAAATGTTTTAATAGAATCCCATGATTTTTACATTAAACAATCTTTACGTAACCATACTATTATTTTAGGCCCAAATGGAGATCAAAAACTTACTGTTCCAATTAACAGAAAAGGAAAATCAAAAACCATTTTTAAAAATGTGAAAATCTCTAACAAAATTTGGAAGAAAAAACATATGCAAAGCATCAAAACAGCCTATGGAAATAGCCCTTTCTTTATTCATTACGTTGATCAAATATTTGAAATAATTAATTATAAAACTGATTTATTATCAAACCTTAATAAAAGTCTTTTAACTTATTTTTTGAAAGAATTAAATATTAAAAATAATATTACATACACAAATGAATATCTTAAGGATTATGGACATGATTTTTTAGATTGTAGAAATAAAAAAATTCATTCAAATAACATTCAGTCTATTTATTACCAACAAACTTTCTTAAATAAAAGTAATAATCTAGAAAAATATTCAATTATTGACCTATTATTTAATATTGGAAATGAAAGTAAGAATACCATTATTTCTATATTGAAAAAAAACAAATAACTATATTTAATAAATGGAAAACATGAAAGATCTAGGTTTTAATAAAAATGAGGATAATATGAATCTTTTGATTGGTGAATTAAAACACCATTTATCTAATTCTAGTTTAGGTGGAGGAAAAAAATCTATAGAAAAACACAAACAAAAAGGAAAATTAACAGCAAAAGAAAGAATTTATACATTAATCGACTCAAAAACAGAATTCCTGGAAATTGGCTCTTTAGCTGCAATGGATATGTATAAAGAATATGGAGGGTGTAACTCTGCAGGTGTTTTAATTGGAATAGGCACTATACATAATAAAAAATGCATGATTGTTGCTAATGACGCTACAGTCAAGGCAGGAGCTTGGTTTCCCATGACTGCAAAAAAAAATCTTAGAGCACAAGAAATTGCCATAGAAAACAAATTACCAATTATTTATTTAGTTGACAGTGCAGGTATATTTTTACCATTACAAAATGATATCTTCGCAGACAAAGAACATTTTGGCAGGCAATTTAGAAACAATGCTATTCTTTCATCGATGGGAGTTCCTCAAATTGCCGCAATAATGGGAAGTTGTGTGGCTGGAGGAGCATATTTACCTATTATGTGCGATGAAACAATTATTGTTGAAGGGACCGGAAGTGTTTTTTTAGCTGGATCACACTTAGTAAAAGCTGCTATAGGTGAAATCATCGATAATGAAACTCTTGGAGGAGCAAAAACACATGCTGAAAAATCAGGCACTGCTGATTATATATGTAAAAATGATAAAGAAGCAGTATTGCTAATCCGTGATCTAATTGAAAAAACATCTGATACTAAAAAAGCAGGGTTTTTAAGAAAAGAAAGTATGGAACCTAAAGAAAACCCAAAAGAAATCCTAGGTATTATTCCAAAAAAAAGAGACAAACAGTATAATATGCTTGATGTGATATTAAGATTAGTTGATGAAAGTAAATTTATTGAATACAAAAAAGATTATGGAAAAACTATAATTTGTGGGTATGCTAGAATTGATGGTTGGGAAATTGGAATTGTTGCAAATCAAAGAACAATAGTAAAAAATGGAAAAGGAGAAATGCAAATAGGTGGCGTTATCTACTCTGAAAGTGCAGATAAATCAGCTAGATTTATTATGAATTGTAATCAAAAAAAAATTCCCTTAATTTTTTTACAGGATGTAACCGGATTTATGGTTGGGTCAAAATCTGAACATGGAGGTATCATTAAAGATGGAGCCAAGATGGTAAATGCAATGGCTAATAGCACAGTTCCAAAATTTACAGTAATTATAGGAAATTCATATGGGGCAGGAAATTACGCAATGTGTGGAAAGGCATACGATCCAAGGCTTATTATTGCATGGCCCACTGCTAGAATAGCTGTGATGGGAGGAGATCAAGCTTCAGATGTATTGTTTAATTTAGAAAAAAATAGATTAAAAAAAATGGGAGAAGAGATATCTGAAACAAAAGAAAAGTCGTTAAAAAAAACTATAAAAGATAATTATAATAACCAAACATCTCCATATTATGCTGCATCTAGACTTTGGGTTGACCAAATAATTAACCCACTAGAAACGAGGAAATATTTATCCATGGGAATTGAAATTAGTAATAACAACCCAATAAAAGAATTTAAAACTGGTGTTATTCAAACATAATTTAAATCATATTTTCATATTCCTAAATTTGTATATTTACAATCTTAAAAATTAAAAATGGTATTAATTCAACTTCCTGATAAAACAAAAAAAGAGTTTCCTAAAGGGACTACATCATTGGATGTCGCTAAAAGCATTAGTGAAGGCCTTGCAAGAAATGTTTTAGCTGCTGAAATTAATGGTAAAATATGGGATGCCGATAGAGAGCTTCTTGAGGGTGAATTATTAAACCTGAAACTTTTAACTTGGAATGATGAAAAAAGTAAATCTTTACTTTGGCATTCTTCTGCACATTTAATGGCAGAAGCAATTCAGTTTTTTTTTCCTGAAGCAAAATTTACAATTGGTCCCGCAATTGAAAATGGTTTCTATTATGATTTAGAACTTCAAGAAAATAAAAATATATCATCAGATGACTTTGAGAAAATAGAAAAGAAAATGTTAGAGTTAGCTTCTCAAAAAAATACATTCAATAGAATGGAAATTAGTAAAGAAGAAGCTATCAAATACTACAAAAACAAAAAAAATAAATATAAATTAGAACTATTAGAAAATTTAGAAGACGGTGATATTACATTTTACTCACAGGGAAACTTTACTGACCTTTGTAAAGGACCTCACATTCCAAATACTAGCTTTATAAAAGCTGTTAAATTATTAAATGTTGCTGGAGCTTATTGGAAAGGAGATGAAAAGAATGAACAATTAACTAGAATTTATGGAATATCTTTTCCGAAAAGAAAAGAACTTAATGAATACATGTCTCTTCTTGAAGAGGCTAAAAAAAGAGACCACAGAAGAATTGGGAAAGAAATGGGTCTGTTTACATTTTCTAATAAAGTTGGACAAGGACTTCCTCTTTGGCTTCCAAAAGGAACTGTAATAAGAGAAGAATTAATTAAATTCATGAGGGATTTACAAAAAAAATATGGATATGAATCAGTAATATCTCCTCATATTGGCAATAAAGATCTTTATATTTGTTCTGGTCACTATGACAAATATGGTGAAGATTCATTTCAGCCAATAAAAACACCCTCATCAAAAGAAGAATTTTTTCTAAAACCAATGAATTGCCCACACCATTGTGAAATTTTCAAATCTTCCCCGAAATCATATAAAGACTTGCCCGTACGTTATGCTGAATTTGGAACAGTTTATAGGTACGAACAAAGTGGAGAATTACATGGCTTAACGAGAGTGAGGGGGTTTACGCAAGATGATGCTCATATTTTTGTAACAGAAGAGCAATTAGAATCAGAATTTAAAAAAGTAATTGACATTGTACTATACGTCTTAAAAGTATTAAATTTTAAAGACTACACGGCACAAATTTCACTTAGAGATAAAGAAGATAAAAATAAATATATAGGTTCAGAAAAAAATTGGGATTTAGCAGAATCTGCTATAATTAATGCCACAAAAAATAAAAAGATTGCCACTAAAATCGAATATGGAGAAGCAGCTTTTTACGGTCCTAAATTAGATTTTATGATTAAAGATGCATTAGGTAGAAAATGGCAATTAGGTACTATTCAAGTAGATTACAACCTACCAGAGAGATTTGAACTAGAATATATTGGCCCAGACAATAAATACCACCGTCCAATTATGATTCATAGAGCTCCTTTTGGTTCTCTAGAGAGATTTCTTGCTATTTTAATTGAACATACTGCTGGAAATTTCCCACTATGGCTTATTCCTGAACAAGTTGTTATTATTCCCGTTAGTGAAAAATTTACAGAATATTCAAATAAAATTTTAAAATTGCTAAAAAATTACGAAATTCGCGCACGCATCGATATTAGATCCGAAACAATAGGAAAAAGAATTAGAGATGCTGAAATTAATAAAATACCTTATATGATAATTATAGGTGAAAAGGAATTAGAGAGCAACTCAATTTCAGTTAGAAAACGTGGAAAAGAAGATTTAGGAAATATGACGTGTGAAATTTTTTATAATTACATAAGTAAGGAAATAAGTAAAGAACTAGAAGTTTAATTTAAAAATAGATTGTTATAGCATTTAATAGAAGAAGAAAACCTTACAGAGGAAGGGTAAAAAAACAGAATCCACATAGGATAAATGAAGAAATATTAAGTTTTAATATTCGTTTAGTTGGAGAAAATACAGAAAATAATATTTCCAATACTAAAAAAGCTCTTGCATATGCAAAAAGTATTGGCCTAGATTTAGTAGAGATCTCCCCTAAAGCCGACCCGCCTGTATGTAAAATAATTGATTATCAAAAATATTTATATAATCAGAAAAAAAAGCAAAAAGAATTAAAAGCAAAAACAACTAAAGTAGTAGTTAAAGAAATTAGATTTGGACCCAATACTGATGAACACGACTTTAATTTTAAACTTAATCATGCAAAGAGATTCTTGAATGATGGTTGTAAATTGAAAGCTTATGTGTTTTTTAAAGGAAGACAAATTATTTTTAAAGATAAAGGAGAAATGATTTTATTAAAATTAGCACAAGAATTAGAAGAAATTGCTAAAGTAGATCAGCTTCCTAAATTAGAGGGAAAAAAGATGAATATGTTATTAACACCATTAAAATAAATAGTTATGCCTAAAATGAAAACAAAATCAAGTGCAAAAAAACGTTTTTCCATAACAGGAAGTGGAAAAATAAAAAGAAAGCACGCTTTTAAAAGTCATATTCTGACAAAAAAAGCAACAACAAGAAAAAGAAATTTAACTAAAAGTGGCTTGGTGCATGAAGCAGATACACCAAACATTAAAATTCAACTTTGTAAATAAAATATTAACCGTGTAATTAAGCTTTAAAGTGTTTACTTAAAAAACCGCTTATTACAAAATAAAAAAGAAAAAAATGCCAAGGTCAATTAACTCAGTTGCTTCAAAAGCAAGAAGAAAAAAAATACTAAAACAAGCAAAAGGTTTTTTTGGTAGAAGAAAAAATGTATATACAGTTGCTAAAAATGCTGTTGAAAAAGCACTTTCATATGCTTACAGAGACAGAAAAACAAAAAAGCGTAATTTTAGAGCATTATGGATTCAAAGAATCAATGCGGGAGCTAGAGAACATGGTATGTCTTACTCGCAATTCATGGGCTTACTTAAAAAAAACAATATTGATTTAAATAGAAAAGTTTTAGCAGATTTAGCAATGAATGAACCTGAAGTTTTTAAATCAATAGTAGAAAGCATCAAAAAATAACTATTATTTCAATTTTTCTAATTGAATTCTAGCATCTTCATAGCCAGGCTCTAACATTAAACAAAATTTATAGTCTTCAATTGCTAATTTGTTTTGCCTCAATCTTTCATAAGCAAATCCTCTAGCAAAATAGGCCTCTACATATGATGCATCAATAATTATAGACTCTGAAAAAGAATCTACTGCTTTACTAGATTCATCTAACATTAGATGACAATAGCCAATATTATAGTAAGGTTCTTTCTTTATAGAAACACTCAAAGCTTTTTGATAGTTATTAATTGCTTTTTGATATAATTCTTTTTTTTGAAAATACATTCCTAGACCATAGTATGCAACATAACTAGAATCAAGTTCTAATATTTTATTATAATAAAATTCAGATTTATAACTAGTATCGTATAAAATCGCTAATTCATTCATAGCTCTTAAATTAGTAGAGTCAATATCTAGTAAATTTTCATAGACACTTATTGCTTGATTAATTTTATTCTCAAAAACAAAACGCTGAGCCTCAAATAACAGAGCAACTTTGTTTTGATTGTTTACTTTAAAAGTATTTGCAATAATATCAGTACAATCATTCCCCATGAGATCAAATACACCACAATATAAACCAATTAATTTTTCATAACAACCTTCATCATTTTCATTAATTAAGAGACAGCTTAACCAAGATTGTTCTGCAATTTCAAATTTATTTAACAAAAAATAAACTTCACCACGACTCCTTAAAATTTGTAAATCATCAGGGGCTTTATCATAGTCGATATCAATATAAAATCTTGCTGAGTCTAAATCTCCTCTCTGTAAATATTTATTATAACTTTTATTAAATTCAGAATTTGAATTTTTTTTTGAATTGTTTGAAGGTTTAGGCTGCGAACAAGAGATTAAAAAAACTAAAATAAGTAATAAGTAATTCAAATGTATCCTATTAAACTATTACTTCTTTTACTTTTAATTCTAATTCAGACATCAATTCAGGATTGTCAGTTAATAAAGTTTTAACTCCTTCTTTACCCTGACCTAATTTCGTGCCATTATAGCTATACCAAGATCCACTTTTTTCAATTATATTATTTTCAACCCCTAAATCAATAATTTCTCCGGTTTTTGAAATTCCTTTTCCATACATAATATCAAACTCAGCTCTTCTAAATGGCGGTGCTATTTTATTTTTAACAATTTTAACTTTTGTTCTATTTCCAAGAACCCTTTCACCATCTTTAATTTGTGTGCTTCTTCTTATGTCAATTCTAACAGATGAATAAAATTTCAATGCATTACCACCTGTTGTAGTTTCTGGATTACCAAACATAATTCCAATTTTAGATCTTAACTGATTTATAAAGACGCAAGTAGCCCCTGTTTTACTAATACTAGCTGTCATTTTTCGTAATGCTTTTGACATTAATCTTGCTTGAACGCCCACAGAAGCATCTCCCATTTCACCCTCAATTTCACTTTTTGGAGTAAGCGCTGCTACTGAATCTACAATTATTAAATCTATAGCTCCTGACCTAATCAAATTATCAGCTATTTCTAATGCTTGTTCACCATTATCGGGTTGTGAAATCACTAAATTATCAATATCAACTCCTAAACTTTCAGCATAAAACCTATCAAAAGCATGTTCTGCATCAATAAAAGCAGCAATACCACCTTGCTTTTGACACTCTGCAATAGCATGAATAGTTAAAGTCGTCTT
>MDTB01045723.1_pt1 | contig 33601 bp, 24 predicted proteins | sample 811161 | NCBI WGS metagenome assembly MDTB01 (sample SAMN05326650, study PRJNA326480) | marine metagenome | isolation source: seawater | place: Mediterranean Sea | collected 2009 | reverse complement strand
GGAAAAAATTTTGATGGACATGATTTTATTAATGATGCATTTAAAAAAGGAGCTAAAGCTTCTTTAGTTGAAATAAATAAAAAAAAAGATTTATTAGGTAAAGATAAATTAATCTATGTAAAGGATACTTTTAAATCTCTTATAGAATTAGCATTGTACTCAAGAAATAGATCAAAAAAGCTAATCACAATTTGTATAACCGGAAGTAGTGGAAAAACCACTCTTAAGGAATGGATTTCTCTAATATTTAAGAGCTTTACAGCTACTTACAGTACAATAGGAAATCTTAACAATGAAATTGGATTACCTCTTTCTTTGGCTAACATGCCAAAAAATACAAAATTATGTATTCTTGAACTGGGTATGAACTCCAAAGGAGAAATAAAAAAACTTTCAAATATAGCTAAACCAGATATTGCCATCATTACAAACATAGGTTCCGCACATTCAGGTAATTTTAAAAAGTTAATTGATATAGCAAAAGAGAAATCAGATATATTTTGCAATCTGAAGAAGAAAGGATCTATAATTATTCCTGGTAATACCAAATATTACAATCTAATTTTCAGCAAAGCAAAAAGAAAGACAAATAATATTTATACTTTTGGATCCAAATCTGATTATAACATACATATAAAAAAAGCAGGAAAAATAGACCAATGGAAGTTTTTTATTCTTGGTGAAGAGGTAAAGTTAAATAATAATTCATTATTTAACAATTGGCCTTCCAATATTGCAATTATTCTTTGTTTAATAAAAATTATGAACTTTGATTTCAAATTTTTTATTTCAAAAATAAATAAACTTGAACCTCTTTCAGGTAGAGGTAAAATTTCTAAAATTGTTTATAAAAAAAAAAATTTTACCCTCATCGATGAATCATATAATTCTAATCCAGAATCTTTAGATACCGCAATTAAAAATTTGTCGAATTATAATGACTTAAATTCTAGAAAAATATGTGTAATTGGTGATATGCTTGAGTTAGGAAGTAATGCCAATAATTGCCATTTAAAGATTGTTAAAACCATTCTAAAAATTAACCCAGATGTTATTGTTACAGTTGGAACATTGACAAAGATTATTTTTGATAATCTACCGAGACGATTTAATAAATTTCACTATAATAACCATAAAGAAGTTTTAAATAAGTTATTAAGTATTGTCAAAAATAAAGATATTATTATGATTAAAGGCTCCAATTCAACTAATCTTCATTTAATTTCTAAAGGATTAATTAACCAAGGCTAGAATGTTTTATTATTTTTTTATACCATATATTGAATATTTTAACTCTTTAAATCTTTTCAATTATTTAACTTTTCGTGCTGGGGGTGCCCTGTTCACAGCATTCTTAATATCTCTTCTTCTGGGGCCAAAATTTATTAAAAAATTGAAAAGTGTTCAAAAAAAAGGGCAGCCAATTCGAAAAGATGGACCTAAAAGTCATTTGATTAGCAAAATTGGAACACCAACGATGGGCGGTATGTTGATTTTAATTTCTTTATTTATTTCTATTGTTTTGTGGTCAGATCTTAGCAGTCAAATTGTTTGGTTAACATTCAGCATTACAATGTTATTTGGACTTATCGGAGCACTGGATGATTATCAAAAACTAAAAAATAATAGTCCAGAGGGATTTAAAGGCTCACATAGATTGATTGTTGAATTCATTATATCTATAACATTTGTTTTTTTATTTAACAAGATTGTACATCCAGAGCTTATAAACATCATTTATATTCCTTTTACCAAAGGATATTATATTGATCTGGGAAATTTTTATTATATTTTTGCTGCTATAGTAATAGTTGGAAGTGCGAATGCAGTGAACCTTACAGATGGTTTAGATGGTTTGGCAATTGGTCCAATAATGATAACATCTCTATCATTTGCCTTTATTGCTTATTTTACAGGAAACCTTATTTATTCGGATTACTTGAAAATTCCTTATGTTAGTGAATCAGGAGAACTTGTTATTATTTGTGCATCTCTTATAGGAGCTGGTCTGGGATTTTTATGGTTTAATGCTCCACCTGCAATGGTTTTTATGGGAGATACAGGATCTTTATCAATGGGTGGAACAATTGGCGCGATTGCTGTAGCAACTAAACACGAAATAATTCTTGCTATAATAGGTGGTATATTTGTGTTGGAAGCTTTGTCTGTTTTTGCTCAAGTTATTTCTTTCAAATTTACTGGAAAAAGAATTTTTAGAATGGCTCCAATTCATCATCATTTTGAACAAAAAGGTTGGTCAGAGTCAACAATTGTTATCAGGTTCTGGATTATTTCTATTATTTTAGCTCTTATTGGTTTAGCAAGTTTAAAACTTAGATGATTCCAAAAAATTTAGGACATATTTTTTTGCTAGGAATGGGGGTTTCTGGAATGTCTTTAGCTCTTTATCTTACCAAGCATAAAGTATTAAATTCTTGTTGGGATGATGACCATTTAATTAGAGCAAAAGCCAAAAAGAAAAAATTGAATGTTGAAAAAATTACTTTAAAATCAATTGCCAGAACTAAAATACTTGTACTTAGCCCTGGTATAAATCATGAACAAGAGAAACCTCATAAAGCAGTAATTTTAGCAAAAGAATTGAAAATAAAAATTGTTACAGATCTTGAATTTTTTAAAATTTTAGACTTTAAAAATTTTTTAATAGGGATAACAGGCACTAATGGCAAATCAACAACCACACATTTTATTCATAAAGTGATTTCACATGATAATTATATTAAGGCACAAATGTGCGGCAATATTGGTGTTCCTTTTACTGATCTAGATATTAAAAAAGAAACTAGACTTATTGTTGAAGCATCTTCTTATCAATTATCTAAGATAGATAAATTAAAATTTGATTATGCTTTTCTTTTAAATATTTCTAATGACCATATTGAGTGGCATGGTGGTATAAAAAATTATATAAACTCAAAAAAACAAATCTTCAAAAATCAAGATAAGAATTGTTATGCGATAATCTCAATTGATGATGAATACTCAAGAAAAATAGCTTATAATTTCGAAAAAAGCTTTCAAGCAAAACTAATAAAAATAAGTTATAAAAAAAATGAAAATGCAGATATTTATTTATCAAGAGAAAAACATCAAACAAAGATTTTTAATAAGATATCTAATAAAAGTTTTTCAATTTCAGAAAAAAAAATAAAATTTACAAAAGGAGTTCATAATTTTCAAAACCTTCTAGCAGCATATGTAGCAAGCTTTCTTCTAAAACAAAAACAAAATAAGTTTCTAGAATCAATTGAAAAGATTGATAATCTCGAACACAGAATGGAATTCCTAGGTAATATAAATCATATTTTTTTTTATAATGATAGCAAGTCAACAAATGTAAACTCAGCTATTACTGCTCTAAAATCTCTACAAAACGTATTTTGGATTGTAGGAGGAAGAGAAAAAAAGGGTGGTCTGTATGGGGTAGAAAAGAATTTAAAGAATATCATTAAAGCTTTTAGTTATGGAGAATCAGGTATAAAGATTAAAAATCATTTAGAAAAGAATAGTATTTCATGTTTTAACTCCTTAAAGCTTGAAGAATGTTTTGAGAAAGCTTTCAGTGACGCAATAAAGTTGAAAAAAAAGATTAATATTTTGCTTTCACCAGCATGTGCATCCTTTGACCAGTTCAAAAATTTTGAAATGAGAGGAAAATTTTTTAAAAATTTAGTTGAGAATAAAATTAGAATATACAATGGCTTATAAGCAATTATCTAAAGATAATAATTGGTGGAATAATATTGACAAATTGATTCTAATACCAACTCTTATTCTTCTTTTATTTGGAATTATCTCCATATCAAGTGTTTCCCAGCATCTTTATGGAAAATTTAATTTCTCATCTGATCTATTATTTAAAAAACATTTAATTTTTTGTTTTTTGGGAATCTTAATAATGCTCACAATATCGCAGATGTCGTTGAAAAATTTAATATTGTTTTCTTTTTTTTTATTTTTTTCAGCAATAATTTTGTCTGTATGTGCTATCTTTTTTTTTCCAGAGACCAAAGGAGCTAATAGATGGATCAAAGTTCTTAATTTTTCTTTCCAGCCCTCTGAAATTCTTAAACCTTCTTTTATTATTGTTAGCGCTGTCTTGCTAGGGAGATACAAGTTAAAAAATGATTATTCAATTTATCTTAATATTTTTTTTTTAATCACTATATCCACACTTTTGATCTTCCAACCTGATTTTGGAATGTTTCTGTTAATATTTGGGGCTTGGTTAATACAAATTTTCACATCAAATATTAAACTGAAAATTATTTTACCAATATTTATTGGTTTTTTAATTGTTTTTTTAACATGCTTTTTTGCACTAGAACATGTTAAATTCAGAATAATGAATTTTATTTTTTCTGATGAGTTTGGTGATAATTATCAAATTACAAAATCGCTTCAATCCTTTGAAAATGGTGGACTTTATGGAAAAGGTATTGGAGAGGGAATGATTGCTAAAAATCTCCCTGATGTTCATTCCGATTTTATTTTTGCACATATAGGAGAGGAGTTAGGAAGTATTCTTGCCCTTTTTATCCTTACGATGTATTTGATATTATTTTTAAGAGCACACTATGTTTCTCAAAAATCTCAAAATTTTTTTGTAATTACCTCAATTACTGGTTTAGCTAATATTTTAATTTTTCAAGTTATTATAAATATTTCCTCAACTTTGAATATTATTCCCACAAAAGGTATGACCCTACCTTTTATATCTTATGGAGGATCCTCTATTATTTCAAGTTCTATAATTATAGGTTTTTTACTACTACTAATTAAAGAAAATAAAAATGTATAAAGTTTTTTTAGTTGCAGGAGGAACTGGAGGACATGTATTTCCGGCTATATCATTAACCGAGATTTATAAAAAATTAGATTACTATTTCTTATTAGATAATCGAACCGAAAATATAATTAAAAAAAAAAAACTAAAATTCTTCAAGGTTTGTTCTTCCAGGATAAAACTTGACTTAATGTTACCAATTTATTTTTTTAAAATTTTCATTGGTTTTTTTCAATCCATAATAATACTTAAAAAACACAAACCAGATTTAGTTATTGGTTTTGGTGGTTACACATCCGTTCCTACAATCTTTGCAGCAAAAGTACTAAGAATTAAAATTTTAATTCATGAACAAAATTCCATAATGGGAAAAACAAACAGGTTGCTTTCTATTTTAACAAAAAACGTAGCAATAACTTTTAAAAACACAAGGTATGCTAAAAGTTCGGCAATTTATACAGGCCTCCCAGTAAGGGTAAAAAAATCTATTAAAAACAAAATTAGTAAGTACAAAAAAATATTCGTTGTAGGTGGCAGCCAGGGAGCATATAAATTTTCTATTCTAGTTCCTAAAATTATTTCGCACTTTAGAAATGATTTTAAGCGAAAATTAATTGTTGTTCAGCAAGCCAGAAAAAATGACATTAAAAATTTAGGAAGAAAATATAGAAGAATGAAAATAAATTTTTCATTAAAAGAATTTTTTGATGATATATATTCCGAATACCAAAGTTCTGATTTAATTATATCTAGATGTGGAGCCTCAACGCTAGCTGAGATAGAATATTTTAAAAAATTTTCTATTTTAATTCCTCTTCCTTCATCAATGGATAATCATCAATATTATAATGCATTAGAATTTAGTAAAAACAATGAATGTATTATTAGAAACGAGCTGGAAATCAATTTTGAAGAATTATCAAGAAAAATTGAGAAACGTATTTTTTTAAATAAAAAATCGTATAAATTAAATAACATAAATGTTCAACGTAAATTGTCATTAGTAGATCTTATAAAAAAAATTTTAAAAAATGATTGAGAAACAAAATATTCATTTTGTAGGTATTGGAGGAATAGGAATGAGTGCAATTGCTGAAATTCTTCATGGCATAGGGTTTAAAATATCTGGCAGTGATTTGATTGAAAACATTAATACGCGACGTTTAAAAAAGAAAGGAATAAAAGTCTTTAACAATCATAAATCTAGCAATGTTTTCGGTGCCGATTTTTTGGTTTATTCAACAGCAATTAAAGATACTAATGTAGAGTTTAAAACAGCAGTTAAAAAAAAGATTCCTCTATATTCACGTGCAATGATGCTCGCTGAGGTAATGAGATTAAAACCATCCATAACTATTTCTGGATCACATGGAAAAACAACAACAACATCACTTATTTCATCAATTTTGGAATATTCTGGTTTTGATCCAACTATTATTAATGGTGGCATAATTAATGAAATTAATGCCAATGCGAAATTAGGAAAAGGAGAATGGATTGTTGCTGAAGCAGATGAATCGGATGGTTCGTTCAAAATATTACCATCAACTATAGGTGTAATTAATAACATTGATTTAGAACATGTTGATTACTATAAAAACCTTGATGAAATAAAAAAAGCGTTTGTTGATTATTCAAAAAATATTCCATTCTATGGATTCTTATCAATCAATATTGATGACAAAAATATTAGAAGTATTAAAAAAAAATTAAGTAAAAAAAAAGTTGTTACTTTTGGTTTTTCCAAGAAAGCAGATTTTTATATAGAAAACCAAGAAATGATAAAAAGTAATAATAGTTTTTACTCAAAATTTGACATAATCACTAACAAAAAAAATAAAAAAGTATGTAAAAATGTCATTATTCCTCTTTTAGGTTCTCATAATATTTTAAATGCAACTTGTTCCTATACCATTGCAAAGGGTTTGAAAATTTCTGATATAAAAATCAAACAGGCATTAAAGCTATACAAAGGGGTCAAAAGAAGGTTTTCTATTATTTACAATAATAATAGTAATATAATTATCGACGACTATGCCCATCATCCAAAAGAAATTCTCACAACAATAAATTCTTTAAAATCAATATCAAAAAATAAAATCATAACTGTATTCGAACCTCATCGTTTTAGTAGAATAAAGCAAATGAAAAATGAATTTTTGAAATGCTTTAAATTAGTTGACTCAATTTTTATACTTCCCGTCTACGCTGCAGGTGAAAATTTAGATAAGAATTTCGACAACGATTTTCTTTCAAAATTATTCAAGAAGAAATTCGATAAAAAATTTATAAAACCAGTAAAAAACAATATTTCTTTTTTTAAAAATCTTGCACAACATATTGGGAAGAATGATAATATTATTTTTCTTGGAGCAGGACAAAGCTCTATTATAGCCAATAATTTTTCTAATTTTTTTGAAGATTATGTTAAAAAAAATCATTAGATACTTTCCAATCCAATATCAATATGAAATTGGTAAAAAGACGTGGTTTGGTTCAGGTGGGAATTGTTCATTATTTCTAAAAGCTGAAACTCTTAAACAATTAACAACAGTCTTAAAAATAACAAAAAAATTTTTACCTTATTTTATAATTGGTGCGGGCTCTAATATATTAGTAAGAGACGGAGGATTTAAAGGATTAGTAATAAAATTAGATAAGGAATTTAAAGATGTTCATTTTGATGAAAAAAAGAATATTTTGTCAATTGGCTCAGCAGCAAAAGATCATGATGTTTCTAAATTTTGCCTTAAGGAAAATATAACTGGATTTGAATTTTTAAGCGGAATTCCCGGGACTATTGGAGGTAATTTAAAAATGAATGCTGGGTGCTATGGAACATGCATAAGTGAAAAACTAATAGATTGTAAAATTTTGGATGAAGATTTAAAAATAAAAAATTTAAAAAAGAATCAGTTAAATTTCGGATATAGGAATAGTTCATTTTGTTCAAATCAAGTAATCCTAAGCGCTAGATTTCATGTAAAAAAAGGAAATCATTTAAAAATTCAAAATAAAATTCTTAAAATCTCAAAAGATAGAAAAAAAAATCAACCAATAGCGTCAAGAACTGGGGGAAGTACCTTCACTAACCCTTCTTCAAATTCAGCTTGGAAGTTTATAGATGAAGTTAAGTTTCGAGGTAAAAAACTTGGTGGAGCAAAAGTATCAGAAATACATCCAAATTTTTTGATAAATGATAACCATGCAAGTTCCTTAGATATTGAACTTCTTGGAGAGGAAATAAGAATAAAAGTTTTAGAAAAATTTAATATAAAACTGAATTGGGAGTTAATGAGAATTGGCGAATTTAGAAAAGTCTAGTAGGATAGGAATTCTTCGAGGAGGAATTTCAGATGAAAAAGAAATTTCAATACTCACTGCAGACCAAGTTTTTGATACACTAAAAGACTATTGTGATGTTCAAATAATAAATGTAAGTAATGATTGTCAAAAATTTATTTCAGATTTGAACAATTTTAACCCAGATAAAATATTTAATTGTCTGCATGGATTTTTTGGAGAAGATGGTCAAGTACAATCAATCTTAAATTATCTTAAAATTCCCTACACACATTCCGGAGTATTAGCATCGTCTTTAGCAATGAATAAAGTTATATCTAAAAAAATTTTTCAATCATTAGGTGTCAGATGTCCAAAAACTTACGACTCCTTAGATATTGGGAAAATTAAACTACCTATTATTATCAAACCTATATGTGGAGGATCAAGTAATGGACTAATAAAAATAGAAAATAAAGAGAAGTTTAATAAAATAAAACCTTCATTCAAAATTAATAAATTGATGATCGAAGAATATATCCAAGGAAGAGAAATCACGGTTGGTATATTGAACAATAAAATTTGTGGAATTATGGAAATAATTTCAGATAGTGAAATATACGATTTTAAAAATAAATATGTAAATATAGCAAAACATATCATTGATCCCAAGCTTCCAGACATAATAAAAAAAAATCTCATAGATCATTCTTTAAATGTTCATAATAAAATTAATTGTTCTTGCTTATCACGACTAGATTTTCGATATGATGAAGATTTAAACGAAATTTTTTTACTTGAAATAAATACTCAGCCTGGGCTAACAAAAAATTCCCTATTACCAGAAATGGCAAAAAATTCTGGCATTGATTTTTTTCAACTCTGCAAAACGATACTATCTTATGCACAATGTGAATAAATTAATTTTAGTTATAATTTTTATTATTATAGGGGGATTTAGTTACAAAACAGATTTTCTAAAAGAAGTGGTTAAATCAAAAAAAATTTTACAAATTAAATTAATAAATAACAAAAATATCTCAAAAAATTATTTTTTTAGAAAATTAGACATTAAAAAAGACCAAAGTTTTTGGTTTTTTAACCCCTTTAAACTTCGAAATAATCTTGAAAGCTTCAACGAAATAGAAAGTTTTAGTTTTTCTTTAAGCTGGTCGGGTGTTTTGACAATATCAATAAATGAAAAGATTCCATTTATGCTATGGGTTGAAGAAAATCAGAATAATTATATTGATGAGGATGGAAAAATACTAAAACTTAATATTCGTAATTTTGATCATAATCTGATTACTTTATATGGAAAAGAGGCAAATAAAATTATTCCTTCTTTATTTCAAATTTTACAAAAAAATCATCAATTTTATAATAGAATAAATGAAATATTTTTTGAAAAAGATATTGGATGGAAAATTAAATTAAAAAATAACAATTGTATTTTCCTTCCCTTGGATAGAATTGAAAAGTTAATGAATATATTTGAAAATGTTTATGAATCAGATTTATATGATGAATTTACTTTATTTGATTTGAGGGTAAATGGTAGAGTGTATATGAGTAATAAAAAATGCTAAACCTTATTTCAAATAAAAAAAAATATTGTGTTTTTGATATTGGAACCGACAAGGTTGTCTGTTTGCTATTTAAATATGAAAACGGACAACCAGTTATAATTGGAATGGATCACCAAAAAAGTATAGGATTTTCTCAAAGTCATATATCAAATGAAAATAATTTATCACAGGCAATTATTAAGTCTTTAAAAAAAAGTTTGCCAAAAAATACTAATTTCAAAAATTACATCTTTTACAGTAATATTACAGATATTAACTCTTTAACAAAAAAGAACTTCAGTGAAATTAATTCAGGGAGACTTGGTATTACTCAAAAGGATATTAGAACCGTATTTAAGAAATCACTAGTTGAATCAAAAATCAAAGGAAAAAATCTAATTCATTCATATCCGATGAATTTCAGAATAGATGATAGTAAATTAATTGATAACCCTGTGGGAGAAAAATGCGAAAAGTTTGGCATATCCTCATTCAATATCATGGTTGATAAAAGGTTATACGAAAAACTTAATACATGTTTCAAAAATGAAAAGATTGAAATTAAACAATTTTTTGATTCTGGAATAGCTTCATCATTATCAAACCTGACCAAAGATGAAAAAAAAAATGGAGTTGCTTGTATTGATGTTGGAGCAACAACTTCCAAGGTTACAGTATTTATTAATGATAAAATCGTTTATTCAAAAAATATTCCTCTAGGAGGAGAACACGTAACAAATGATCTTTCAAAAGGTTTAGATATTTCAAAAGAATCATCCGAACACGCTAAAATAGTTCATGGAACACTAAATATGTCATTTGACGAACAAATTGAAATAAATTCTCATAAAACAAAAAATAAAACTATTAGTAAAAATATTCTTTATGGGATTATAAAGCCAAGATATGAGGAAATTTTTGAAATTATAAGAGATCATATCTTTGACGATATTTATGCTAGAGTAAGTATAAAGTCAATTGTTATAACTGGTGGTGCCAGTAAAATATTTGGTTTGCTTGATCTATCAGAGAGTATATTTAATAGAAAAGCAAGAATTGGAACAGTTTGCAATAAAACAAGTTTTTTTTATAACAAACCTGAATTTAGTACAATTTTAGGTCTAATAAAGCTAGCTCAAGATAATAAAAATCTTCAACTTTCAAATGAAATTCAAAAAAGAAACTTTTTATCAAAATTTGATCGATTGGAAAATTGGATTGAAGAAAGTTATGCATAGAAGTGAAACAAACTGAAACCTTTTGTGATTTGATGAAAGTTGAGTTTTTTAATACTTTAAATAATGCTTAAGTTAAAAAAAGAGCAATTAAACCAGAATATTTTTTCTGATGTTAAACTTCCTAAGTTTCTATATGCAAAGAAACAGATCACACTTAGTAGTAAAGTATGTTTCGATGGTATTGGTTTGCATACTGGTAATAAAGTAAAAATGGTCTTAAACCCAGCTCCACCTGAAACTGGAATCGTTTTTCGAAAGAAATTAAAAAATAAAATCATTTTAATTCCAGCAAATTTCAAAAATGTAAAATCGACTGAATTATGCACGTTAATCTCTGATTCCTATGGCAACAGCGTTTCAACAGTAGAACATATTTTATCAGCTTTATACGCTTACGAAATTGATAATTTATTTATAGATCTAGACTCAAATGAAATACCAGTTTGTGATGGTTCATCAATACAATTTATTGAAGAATTAGAAAAAGTAACGTTGCAAGAACAAGATTCTTATAAAAAGTTTTTAAAAATTAAAAAAAATATTGAAGTTGTAGATGGAAATAAATGCGCACGAGTATCGCCGTTCGATAATACTTTAATAACAACAGACATCGAATTTAATCATAAATTAATTGGTAAACAATCTATATCTTTGATATTAAACCCTGAAATATATAAATCTCAAATATCCAGTGCTAGAACATTTGGTTTTTTAAAAGACGTAGAGAATTTAAGAAAATCTGGATTAGCCCTAGGTGGAAGTCTTGACAATGCAATAGTCTTAGATGAAAACCAAGTTCTTAATAAAGATGGTCTTAGATTTAGCGATGAGTTTGTACGTCACAAACTCCTTGATTTCATTGGAGATATTTCTTTGTCAGGATTTAGAATCCTTGGCTCTTTTTATTCATCCCATACCGGACACGATCTAAATTACAAGCTTATAAAAAAGATTTTTGAGTCTCCTGATAATTGGGAATTGATTTGCTCAAATTAAAAAACTCTTTATAAATAACCTAAATTAATTAAAAATAAGCAACATGAAAATAAATGTGTTGATCATTCTTATATGTTTAGTATTTGCCTCTTGTTCTAATGATAAAGACTCAAAAAGTAATATATTTAAATCATCTGATGATGTGACTTTGTACAATATGGCTATGAAAAGTCTTAAAGAAAAAGAGTTTCAAGAAGCAGTAGATCTCTTCACAGAACTCGAAATTCAATATCCTTATTCTAAATGGGCAGCAAGAGGACAAATGATGACAGGGTTTGCTCATTATACAGCTAATGAATATGATGAAGCAATTCTAAGTTTAAGTAAATTTATAGAACTAAACCCCAACCATGATCTCATACCATATGCCATCTATTTAAAAGCCTATTCTTATTTTGAGAGAATTCCAGATATTAATTTAGATCAAAAATTTTCATCAAGAGCTTTTGAAGAATTTTCAGAATTGATAAATAGGTATCCAAATTCAAAATATTCCAGAAAATCAAAAAAACATTTAATAAAACTAAATAATCATTTAGCGGCTAAAGAAATTAAAATTGGAAAATTTTATCAATCACAAGGAAACTATCTTGCTGCAGTTAAAAGATATAAAGTAGTTTTAAAACAATATAGACAATCAACACTAATACCTGAGTCAATTTTTAGGTTGATGGAATCGTATGTTTCACTGGGGTTAGTTAAGCAATCATATTATCTGTATAAGATTTTAGAATTTAACTTTCCAAAATCAAAATGGAAAGAAGAAGGGTTTTCAGTAGTAAAAAAATATAAATTAAATAAAAACTTAAAGAAATATAAGAAAAAGCAATTAGATTTAGATAAATTAAAATCATCTGACTTAGATTTAATTTGATTATGATTAGGCATTTATCTATCAACAACCTACTACTAATTGATAAAATTGAAATGGACATTGGTTTAGGCCTTTGTGTGTTAACAGGTGAAACTGGTGCAGGAAAATCAATGATTCTAGAATCTTTAGATTTGTTATCTGGTAGACGTGTTAAGCCCAACATAAGACCTGGGAGTGGTAAAAAAACTGTAATAACAGCTTTAATTGATGTCTCATCATTAAGAGAAATAAAAAATATATTAAAAAAACAAGAAATTTATATTGAAGATGAAATAATTATTAAAAGAGTAATAGAGAGTGATGGAAGAAGCAAAGCTCTAGTAAATGATTCTTTGGTGAGTTTGGTAACTCTTAGAGAAATCGCAAACTATGCAATTGAAGTACATAGTCAATTCTCAGAACAAGGTTTATTAGATAACAGTACACATATAAAAACGTTGGATGAGTTTGGTGGATATAAAAATCAATTAAATGACCTTTCAGATGCTTGGAAAAAATACAAAGATGCAGAAAAAAATTATTTGATGCAAAAATCAAAACTTGATGAGATTCAAATAAAAAAAGATGATTTTGCTTTTGATTTAAATGAATTAAGAACACTTGATCCAAAGAAAGGAGAATTTTTAGCTTTAGAACAAAAAAAGAAAATATTACAAAATTCAAGAAAAATAAATGAAAACATTAACCATGTTGTAGAAAATTTTAATAGAGAAGATCCTCCAGGTATAGAAAATCTGTTATCAAAAAATATTTTGATTTTAAATAAAATCAGAGATCTTTTAGATGAAGAAACAATAAAGAATATTGAAAGATTAGACTCAATTTCATTAGATATTTCAGAAATATCTAAAAGTTTTGAAAGCTTCATAAATATGGAAATGGAAAGTAACTCACTTGAGAATATTGATGACAGAATTGCATTGTATAGAAGATTAGCGCTGAAACATTCAATTAACAAAGATGAGCTTGTTGAAAAAATGGATGATCTCGCTAAGAATTTAGAATCTAGTGAGAAGAATAAACAAGACCTTGAAAAATTATCTGAAAAATTAGAAATCTGTAAAAGTCAGTATTTAACTAAGTGTAATACGATCTCAGAAATTAGAAAAAAAAATGCCGTTATCTTAGATCAAAAAATCAATCAAGAATTTCCTGATTTAAAACTTGAGAATGCTGAATTCAAGACTACTTTTCAAGAATCTCAATATAGTGAATTAGGTAAAGATAAAATAGTTTTCAATATAAAAACTAATCCAAAAGCCAAAATGGATGAAATAAGAAAAATTTCATCTGGAGGAGAATTATGTAGAATTGCTTTGGCAATAAAAGTAACTGCTGAAAAAGAAAGTTTATCAACTATTGTTTTTGATGAGGTTGATAGTGGAATAGGAGGTGCAGTTTCTACTGCAGTAGGAGAAAGACTCAGAAAGCTTGGTAAAGACAGACAAGTTTTGGTAGTTACGCATTCTCCCCAAGTAGCATCTCAAGGAAAAAATCATTTTATAGTAAGAAAAAAACTTATTGAAAATGATATATCAATTAAAGTTGATAGAGTTGATCATGATGGAAAAATTCAGGAAATAGCAAGGATGCTCTCTGGGAAAGAGATTACTAATGAGGCAATTCAAGCTGCAAAAAAACTAATAGATAATTCTATATAAAACATTCATTTCAAAAAATTTTTTTTGTTTTTTCTAACAACCAAAATCTATTTTTTTTGTTCAAGAATTTTGAAAGTTTTTTATATATTTTTGAATGATAATTGTCTATCCATAATTTCTGTTCATTAGTTAGCATTTCTTCATCAATAAGATTCTTTTCGTATGGAAAAAGAGTTAAATCTTCAAACTCTAAAAAACCATTCAATTTCGATTTTTTAATTAATAGTAAATTTTCTATTCTAATTCCATAATATCCATCTTTATAAAAACCAGGTTCATTTGAAATAACCATACCTGGTTTCAATTCGCTTTTATCTATCCTTTTAGAAATAGACTGTGGACCCTCGTGAACACTTAAAAAACTTCCTACCCCATGCCCTGTACCATGTTTATAATCTAATCCACTTTTCCAAAGATAATATCTAGCAATTGAATCTATTTGAAAACCATACGTTCCGACAGGAAACCTTGTCATAGCAAGATTAATATGCCCAAGTAAGACTCTGGTATAATTAACAATAAATTCCTTATTAGGGGGGGAGGTTCCAAGAAAAATTGTCCTAGTTACATCAGTAGTGGCCCCAATATATTGACCTCCAGAATCACAAAGGTATAAATCACCGCTTCTTAAAGTTCTACTTTTTTTTTCTGGTTGATAATGAATAATTGAACCATTTGGCCCCGAAGCAGAAATTGTTGGAAAGCTTAATGAAAAAAATAACTTACTATTCTTCCTATAATCTTCTAGTTTTTTAGCTACTAAATATTCTGTAAATTTTGAATTAAATTTCTGTTTAGTTAACCAACAAAAAAATTTTACTAGAGACAACCCATCTTCAATATGTGCCGCTTTTGACGCTTTAATTTCAGCTTTATTTTTTTTGCTTTTCAAATTTTTACAAGGATCATCGATCAAATCTGGCTTTAGATTATTTTGTAACATTAGATCATAAAAATTATAAGGAGCCATTTTATCTAAAAAAATATTTTTATCTTTAGATAATTTAATTATTTCATTATCAAACTCTTCGATATTAATTATATCAACCCCTCGAATTTTAAATTTTTTTTTGGGAATTTTTTGTAGATCAACAAAAAATTTAATTTTAGATTTAAATATAATTGCTTTGGAAAATACAACAGGGGTATGATCCAAGTCATATCCTCTGATATTAAGTAACCAACAAACTGATTCAGATGAGGTTATTATAAAAATACTATTTTTATTATTTTCAATAATTTTTTTCTTTTTTTCAATAATATTGCATCCAGAAATTTGAGAATTAATTATAAAAAATTTCTTTTTTTTCCCTAAGGGTCTTTCTTTCCAAATTTTATCGATACTGTTTTGCTTATCATTTATGATTTGTAAAGAATTTTTAGAATTAGTATTCATTAAATTTTTAATAAATTTTATATTAAATATCTTAAAATCCAGAAGGATCTTTTTTTTATTTATTTTAGTTCGAATAAAAGAAAAAAAACTTGTAGATCCTAAGTCTATAATTTTAAAGGCTTTATCTATTTCCTTTTTTGCTTGTAGCAAATATCTACCATCGGTAAAAAAATATTTCTTGTCTTCCGAGATTAAAGCGATACCGTTTGACCCAGAAAAGCCAGTTAACCATTTTAGTCTCATATTTCTCAAAGGCGCATACTCGTTTTGATATTCATCAAAAGTTGAGATTAAGTAATAATCACACTTTCTTTTTTTTAGCTCTCTTCCTAATAACTTTATTTTATCAATCATATAACAAACCTTTTTTTAAAAAAATCAATGAAACCCATTCCTCACAATAAAACTTTTTTTTTAATATTAAATTAAATTTAGCAAATGAGTTAATTATTTGATTTGCTTGGCTTACTAAAATCCCTGAAATAATTATTAATCCAGAAGGGGATAATCTAAAAATAAAATATTTTAATAGTTTCTTATGTTCATTCAAAAGCATATTGGAAATTATCAAATCAAATTTTCTTTTTCCAATTTCTTTCCCATTAAATCCGTTATACTTATAAAAAATAATATTATTTAACTGATTTATTTTCATATTTCTTAAAAAACATTTTTTAGAATTAATATCAATATCTGTTGCAATAACTTTTTTTTTTGTAATTTTTTTTATAATAAAAGCCAGAATTCCTGAACCAGTCCCAAGATCAAGGATAGAATAAAACTTTTTCTTCTTAATTAAATATTCAATACTTTGTATAGCAAGAAAAGTAGAAGCATGAGTCCCCGTTCCAAAAGCATTACTCGCGGGTATAATTAATTTGAATTTTTTTTTCTGTTTAAATTTTGCTAAACCCTGAGAAATAACAAAAAGATTTGAAATTACACATTGATCATTTTTGGAGTCTTTTGAAATCCAATTCTTATTTTTTAAATTAGTAACTTGTATTGATTTAAAATTAATTTTTATTTTTTGTAATGTTTTATTATCAAAATTTGACTCCTTTATGATAAAATCTATTATCTGTCCTTTGCTTGATTTAAAAATTGAAATACTTTCAAAACCATTAAACAAATTAAATAACTTGTTCTTGTCGAATTTATTAATTTCAATTGTTATTTTTTTCAAAATCTTTTAAAGCTTAGACACAAAATCTGAAAAAATTTTTATAATCTTATTTGAATCATCAAATCTAATTTGTAGTTTCTTGTCTGATATACCTAGTATTGTTCCAATTCCATATTGCTCATGATGTATCTTTTCGCCAACAGAAAATATTTCGCTAGAAAATTCTACATGTTTTTTTTTTTCTTTTTTAATTTTTTTACTTACTTGAATTAACTTACAATTATTCTTTGGTAGCTCAGACAAAAATCTAGATGGTATGGAGCGATAAATACTGTAGTTATATTGTTTTCTGTAGTTAACGTAAGAAATATTTAACTTTTTTCTTGCCCTTGTGATACCCACGTATGCAAGTCTTCTTTCTTCCTCAAGCCCCATATTTCCATATTCATCTATATTTCTTTGGTTTGGAAAAATGCCTTCTTCCCAGCCTGGAAGAAACACATAATCAAATTCCAAACCCTTAGCACTATGAAGTGTCATCAAAGATACTTTGTCTGATTTATCACTTTCATTCAAACTTTCTATTAAAAGGCTTACTTCTTCAATAAATTCTTTTATTGACGATCTGTTTTTAAGATCTGATATCAATTTTTTAAGGTTTTCTAATCTTCCCTCAGCCTCAGGTGTTTTTTCCTTTTGTAACATAGCTGTATAACCCATATCATCAAGTAAAGATCCAGCTACCTCAAAATGATTTTCACTCTCTAATCTTGATGTATGATTATCTAAAATATTTATAAAGCTTATTACTCTTTCTTTTTGAGACGAATTAAATTCTCCAGATGCACAAAATTTTTTTGAAATTTCATACAAGGATAAATTTTCCTTATTCGCCAAATCATAAAGTTTCTTAATGAAAACTTTGCCAACCCCTCTTTTAGGTATATTGATTATTCTTTCAAAAGAAAGATTGTCTGATTTATTTATTAAGATTTTTAAGTAAGCCATTGCATCCTTTATCTCTGCTCTCTCGTAAAATCGAAGTCCACCTACAACTTTATATTTAATATTTTCCATTAAAAATCTATCCTCTAAATCCTTAAACTGAAAACTAGCTCTAGTTAGAATTGCGATCTGAGACAATCTATTGCCCTCTCTTTGTAACTGTTGAATTTGTTTGGCTACGTAAATAGCTTCAAAATCGTCATCTTCAAAATTATTAATTATAACTGGCTCTCCATCCTTATCTGAAGTCCAAAGGTTCTTTCCAATTCTTTCTTTATTTTCTGAAATCAAGGAAGATGCTGCTTTAAGAATATTTCCTGTTGATCTATAATTTTGTTCTAATCTAACAATATTTGAATTTTCAAAATCAACTTCAAAATTAAGAATATTTTTTAGTTGTGCTCCCCGCCAACCATATATAGATTGATCTTCATCTCCAACGCAACAAATATTATCATTCAACTGTGTTAATAGTCTTAAAAGCATATATTGAGCAGCATTTGTATCTTGATATTCATCAACTAAAGTGTATTTGAATTTTTCTTGATAGTAATTTAAGATCTCTGAGTTTTCTCTAAATAATTTGATAGGTAACAAAATTAAGTCTCCAAAATCAACTGAGTTAAAATTTGAAAGCCTTTCTTGATATAAATTATAAATCTCGCCGAATTTTCCTTTAGTTTCAATTTGAAATCTATGATTAGAAACTTGATTTACCAACAATCCTGAATTCTTAACTTGATCTATCATGTACAAAAAATGTTTTGGAACATAAAATTTTGGATCAAGGTCTTTTAATGAAATAACCTGTTTAATTAGTCTCAATTGATCATCTTTATCTAAAATAGTAAAATCATTTTTTAAACTAACTAATTCAGAGTTTCTTCTAAGAAATCTCAACCCAATAGAGTGGAAAGTTCCAATAAACATCCCTTCTACTGGATGATTAAGAATTTTTTCAACTCTAGTTTTCATTTCTATTGCAGCCTTATTCGTAAAGGTTACACAAAAAATTTCTGAAATTTTTGCTTTTCTTTTATAAATTATACTAGCTAATCTAGATGTAAGCACTTTAGTTTTTCCAGTTCCTGCACCAGATAAAACTAAAAGAGGACCTTCCGTATTTAAAACAGCGCTTTTCTGTTCTTTATTTAGGTTATTTAAGAATTCGGGTTCAGGTATTTTTAACTTTGGTTCATCAATAGGTAACATTAAGCTGTTCCTTTTGGAGAATAACCAAGGTTTGGACCCAGCCATTTTTCAACAATATTTATTTCTAAGCCTTTCCTGATTGCATAATCCTCAACTTGATCTTTATATATCTTTCCAACACCAAAATAACTTGAAAGTGGATGACTGATGTAAAAACCAGCAACAGAACTGGCAGGAGTCATTGCAAAGCTCTCAGTGAGCTCAATACCAAGATTTTCTGACACTTTTAACAATTCAAATAAAGTCTTCTTTTCCGTATGGTCTGGACAAGCTGGATAACCTGGTGCTGGCCTTATTCCCAAAAACTTTTCAGATATTAAATCTTGAACAGTTAATTTCTCTTTAGAATCATATGCCCAATATTTTGTTCTAACTTCTTTATGAAGCATTTCTGCATAAGCTTCGGCAATCCTATCTCCAATTGATTTTACAAGAATAGAATTATAGTCATCATAATCATTCTCAAACTTTAAAGCTAACTTCTCAATTCCACTTCCAGCAGTAACTAAAAAACCTCCTAAATAATCATCTTTGACTCCAACCGGTGCAATAAAATCAGATAAACAAAGATTAGGTCTCTTTGAGTTTTTTCTGCTAACCTGTTGTCTAAGAAAATGAAACTTTTGTATGACCTTTTTTCTGCTGTCATCCTCAAAAATAATCACATCATCACCATCAGAGTTGGCAGGCCAAAAACCAAAAACTGCACTGGGTTTTGTGAGATTATCATTAATAATGGTCTTGATCATATCTTGTGAATCTCTCCAAAGCTCTCTAGCTGCACTACCAACTAAATTATCATCTAATATCTCGGGAAACTTTCCATAAAGCTCCCATGCCTCAAAGAAGGGTTTCCAATCTGTATATTCTAAAATTTTCTTTATTGATTCTCCTTTAATAATTTCTAATGAACTTACTTTTGGCTTGATTGGATCATATTTTTTCCAATCAATTTTCATTTTATTATCTCTACAACTCCTCAAATTATTTTCATTAACTTTATCTTTTTTATAGTAATTCTCTCTGAGTGAGAGGTATTCTTTTTTAAGAGAATCTACAAAAGGTCTGCATTTATTTTTTGATATCATATTAGATGCAACCGAGACTGCTTTAGAAGCATCATTTACATGACATACTCCAATGCCATACAATGGATCAATTTTTATAGCTGTATGAATTTTGCTCGTAGTAGCTCCTCCAATCAAAAGAGGCTTATTAATCTTATTTCTCTCTAATTCACTTGCTACGAAACACATTTCATCTAAACTTGGGGTAATCAAACCAGAAAGACCAATTAAATCGACATTTTCTCTTACAGCAGTTTCAATAATTTTATTTGCAGGTACCATAACTCCAAGGTCAATTATTTCAAAATTATTACATTGGAGAACAACTCCAACAATATTTTTACCTATATCGTGAACATCACCCTTAACAGTTGCCAAAAGAATCTTACCTTTTGTGGTTTTCTTTGATTTTTTTCCATTTTCCATAAAGGGAAGTAAATAAGCTACTGACTGTTTCATAACTCTAGCTGACTTTACCACTTGGGGTAGAAACATTTTTCCAGAACCAAATAAATCACCAACAACGTTCATCCCATCCATTAGTGGCCCTTCAATTATCTCAAGAGGAGAATCAAATTTTTTTCTTAATCCTTCGGTGTCATTCTCTATAAATTCATTAATTCCATTAATTAAAGCGTATTCAACTTTTTTCTCTAAGCTTTTTGTTCTCCATTTTTTATCAATTTTTTTTCTTTCAATGTTTCCTGAATATTTTTTTGAAATTTCAATTAGATTTTCTGTTGCATTCAAGTCTCTATTAAATAAAACATCTTCAATAGATTTTTTTAAATCATTTGGAATTTGTTCATAAATTGTAATCTGTCCTGCATTGACAATAGCCATATCTAGCCCTGATTTTATTGCATGATACATAAAACAAGAATGCATCGCTTCTCTCACTTGATTATTACCTCTAAAACTGAATGAAACATTGGACACCCCTCCTGAGACTCTTGCCATTGGTAGGTTTTTTTTTATAAGTTTAGTCGCTTCAAAAAAATCTAAAGCATAATTGTTATGCTCTTCGATACCAGTAGCTACAGCAAAAATATTTGGATCAAATATTATATCCTGGGGTGAAAACTTTATCTTTTGGGTTAAAACCTTATAAGCTCTCTCACAAATCTTAAATTTTCTTTCAACATTGTCTGCTTGACCTTTTTCATCAAATGCCATTACTACAACTGCTGCTCCATAAAATTTTATTTTTTCGGCTTGTTCAAGAAATAGCTCTTCACCCTCTTTTAAACTTATTGAATTTACAATAGGTTTGCCTTGTATACATTTTAAACCAGCCTCTATGACTGACCATTTAGATGAATCAATCATAAAAGGAACTTTAGCTATATCTGGTTCAACAGAAATTAAATTTAAGAACTTTACCATTGCCTTTTCTGAATCCAATAAACCTTCATCCATATTTATATCTATGATTTGAGCTCCATTTTCTATTTGCTCTTTTGCAACATCCACTGCTTGTTCAAATTCATTAGAAAGTATAAGCTTTTTAAATTTTGCTGAACCAGTAACATTTGTTCGTTCGCCAATATTTATGAATTTTACGTTTGAATCCATTTTAAAAATTGAATGCTTCAAGTCCTGAAAGTCTGAGTTTTTCATCTGTTGGTTTCAACTCTCTGGGGTTTTGATTGACAATACAGTTCTTCATAGCTTTTATATGTTCTGGTGTTGTTCCGCAACAACCACCTACTATATTAACATATTTTGATCTACTCCATTCTTTGACAAATTTAGCCATTGATTCTGGAGTTTCATCATATTCTCCAAAGGCATTTGGAAGACCAGCATTTGGATGTATGCTTATAAACACTTCACTGATTCTATCCAACTCAAGGAGGTATGGTTCAAGCTCTTTAGGGCCAAGCGCACAATTCAGGCCAATACTTATTGGATTTGAGTGAATAACTGAGTTATAAAATCCTTCAACAGTTTGGCCTGATAGTGTTCTTCCCGATAGATCTGTAATTGTTGCTGAAATCATAATTGGTATTTTAATTTTCTTATTTCTTTCTATATTTTTTATTGCCATCAAAGCAGCTTTAGCATTAAGAGTATCAAATACTGTTTCTACTAGAATTAAATCCACTCTTGCTTTTACTAAAGCCTCAACAGATACTTCGTAATCCTCTAACAATTGATCGAAAGTTATATTTCTGAAGCCCGGATCATTTACATCCGGCGACATTGAACAAGTTCTATTTGTTGGCCCAAGGACTCCAGCAACAAACCTTAATTCTCCCGGATTTTCTTTCATATAATCATCTACAGCACGCCTTGCAATAATTCCACCTTGAAAATTTAAATCATATGAAAAATCTTCACAATTATAGTCTTTTTGAGAAATCTTTGTTGAATTAAAAGTATTAGTTTCAATTATATCTGCCCCTGAATTAAGATAAAGTTTGTGAATTTTATATATTAAATCTTGATTTGTAATATTTAGGATATCGTTATTTCCGAATAAATTGTTTTTGATATTAGCGAATTTCTTTCCTCTAAAATCGTTCTCATTCAGTTTTTCCTCTTGGATCATTGTTCCCATTGCCCCATCCAAAGTAAGAATTTTTTTTTTTAATTGATCTGTTATTTTTTTAAAATCATTCATATCATAACTCTTCCAAGTGTCCTTAAACCAAGAATGTGACAAATTGCAAAGGACAAGTCTGCTCTATTTAATGTATAAAAGTGAAAATCTCTAACATTTCCTTCTATTAATTTCTTGCATTGATCATGAACTATAGTTGTTGCAACTAGTCTTCTTGTTTCTGGATCTGAATCCAAACCCTCAAACATCTCTATCAATGATTTTGGCATTTTGCAATTCATTTTTTTTGCAAATTCTAGAGTTCTTTTGCAATTTGTAACTGGCAAGATGCCAGGTATTATTGGTATTTTTATTCCTCTCTTGATGGCACCATTGATGTAATCAAAATAACAATTAACATCAAAAAAAAATTGAGTAATAGCTTTGGAAGCTCCTAAATCAATTTTTTTTTTTAGAACATCATACTCTTGTTCTATTGATTTAGAGTCTGGGTGCATTTCTGGATAAGCAGAAACTGTTATTTCAAAATTGTATTTTTTTTTTAAGACTGATATTAAGTCAGTTGCGTATTTAAAGTCTGAAGCATTTGTATCCTTATCTTCAGTCCTCTTGTCACCTCTTAAAGCTACAATATGTTTAATACCAGAAAACCAATAATCCTCTGCAATTCTCTCTATTTCTTGTCTGGAGGAACCTATACAAGTAAGATGAGCTGCTGGAGTCAATGATGTTTTTTCCTTTATTTCTTTAACTAAATTATGAGTATAATCTCTTGTTGATCCACCTGCACCGTAAGTGACAGATATGAAACGAGGCTTTAATGGCTCCAACCTTTTAATATTAGACCAAAGATTCTCAATTGATCCTTTATTTTTTGGAGGAAAAAACTCAAAAGATACATTTATTTTTTTTGATGTCATAATTCCTTAATTTACAAATATGTACAAAAAATATTATTTTTATGTTTTTAACTTTAATTTTTTAATATAAAATGTTTTAAATTAATAGATAATATTTAAAGTTCTACATATGGTAAGTATAAAAGTTAAATATAACAAAATATTGTTAATCTTGCTAGTTTTCGGTTTTACGGTTATTACACCCTATTCATCTGAATCAAGTGAAAATGTTAATGATCCTTTTGAAGGAGTAAATAGAAGTATTTTTAAATTTAATAATCACTTAGACGACTATTTTTTCAAGCCAGTTGCAAAAGGATGGAGGAAAATACCAGATATACCTAGGAAACCTTTATCTAACCTCTCAAATACAGCCAAAACGCCAATAAGCCTTGCTAACGCAATATTACAGCTAAATAAAAAAAGTATTGGTAACATTTTAGGAAGATTTTTAGTTAATATGACATTCGGTTTAGGTGGAATGTTTGACATAGCAAGTACAGATAATTTTGGGAATATGCCTGATGTTGAAGAAGACTTCGGGCAAACACTTGCTGTATGGGGAGTTCCCGAGGGCCCATATGTTATGTTACCAATTTTTGGTCCATCAACTATCAGAGACGCAGTCGGTCTAGGAGTTGATACAGTTTCAAATCCCCTCTCCTTTGCATACAGAATGAATAATATTGGAATGGAAGCTCGTTTATCCGGCCCAGTTGTAAGAGGGGTAACCAAAAGAGAGAAATATCTTGATTATTTAGATGAAATGAAAGAAGGTTCATTGGATTTCTATGCCACTATGAGGAGTCTATATAGACAGAAGAGAAGAAAAGATATTTCTGGTGAGTTGGAAAATAAGGACCTATCTCTTAGTCTGCTTCCAGTTGATGTATATGAAGATGAAGAGCTTACGACAGAAGTTTCAAATATTGTTACCACAATGGAAGATTCAAAAAAAGATGCATCAAATGTAAGATATTACAATGGAGTTCTCCCATCTTCAAATTATCCTGGTTTCAACGAGTCTAGGGTAAATCTGATAGAGTAAAAAATGTTAGTCCTAAGAAACTTTCTATTTCTTTTATTTTTTTCTTTTCCAATTTCTATATTTTCAAATGAAAAAATAGAAGAAAGTAAATTTTTTGTTGAAAAACTCGGAAGAGAAGTTATTGAAAAAGTATCAAATGTTGATCTCTCTGAAAATGAAAGAAATCTAAATTTTAAAAATCTCTATCTTAGCTCATTTGATAATTACTACATTTCCAGATTTGTTTTAGGGAGATATTGGAAAAGATTAGATAGCAAGATGAGAAAACAATTCATTGAAAGTTTTAATAATTATATTGTAGCCACTTATGCTCCGAAGTTCAAAGGATGGCAAGGTACCTTTAAAGCTATAGATTCATTAATAGAAAATAACTATTATAACGTAAAAATGAATGTTCTAAATAAAGACGGCCCCACATTAAGGCTAATGTGGAAAATATATTTAGATAAAAATAAGAAATTTAAAATACTTGATGTTAATATCGATGGCGTAAGTATGTTAGTTACACAAAGAGCAGAGTTCATGTCAGTTATAAAAAATAACCCCAAGGGAGTCGTTGGCTTAATTGAAGCGATGAATAAAAAAGTTTCCGGTTAATTCCAATTTACATTCTTTTTATTACTTTATGGTAGGCCCGGAGGGACTTGAACCCCCGACAACACCGTTATGAGCGGTGCGTTCTAACCAACTGAACTACGGGCCTTTTTTCTTAAACAATGTATATAGTATTACTAGATTATTTAGTTATCAAGGAAACTTCTCAGTTTTCTTGACCTACTAGGGTGTTTTAGTTTTCTAAGCCCCTTAGCTTCAATTTGCCTAATTCTCTCTCTCGTGACTGAAAATTGTTGACCAACCTCTTCCAAAGTGTGGTCTGTATTCATTCCAATACCAAACCTCATCCTCAAAACTCTTTCTTCTCTTGGAGTTAATGTAGACAAGACACCTGTTGTTGCCTCTCTCAAATTATTCTGAATGGCAGCATCAAGAGGGAGTTTTATATTTTTATCCTCTATAAAGTCACCAAGATGACTGTCATCTTCATCTCCAACCGGTGTTTCAAGGCTAATTGGCTCTTTTGCAATTTTAAGTACTTTTCTGACTTTCTCTAGGGGCATACCCAGTCTTGATGCTAATTCTTCTGGTTGAGGTTCTACACCATTTTCGTTTAAAATTTGTCTTGATACTCTAACAAGTTTACTAATTGTTTCTATCATATGAACTGGAATTCTGATTGTTCTTGCTTGATCAGCTATGGATCTTGTTATTGCTTGTCTAATCCACCATGTAGCATATGTTGAGAATTTATAACCCCTTTTATATTCAAACTTGTCAACTGCTTTCATAAGACCAATGTTGCCCTCTTGAATGAGGTCAAGAAATTGCAGTCCTCTGTTTGTGTATTTCTTTGCTATTGATATAACTAGCCTCAGGTTTGCCTCGATCATCTCCTTTTTCGCTTTACCAGACTGTTGAACGCCTTCATTCGCCTGACCAGCTACTTTTTTAATTTCAGAAATAGTCATTGAAGTTGACAACATAATCTCTCTAAACTTAGAAACAATCTCACCAGTAAGTTCTTTTTTAGCAAATGCTTCCCATTTTTTATTATTTTTTTTGGAGAGATTTCTTAACCAATTTTTATATTGGCCATTTTTCTGATACTCCTTTTCAAACTCTTCATCCGATATTTTTAATTTGTTTGCGAGCTCCATTAGTTTTCTTTCACCACCAAGAATTTGGAGATTATAAATCTTATGCGTTTCGATAACATCATCAATTCTATTTTGATTTATAAAAATATTTAAAACCTGATCTGAAACTAACTTCTCCGAAGATTTAAGCTTCTTATCAAGTTTTGGATCAATTTTTTTATTTAAAATTTTTAAGTTAATAAATTCTCCCTTTAATTTTCTGAATTTTTTAAATATCTTTGAAAATTTTTCAAGATTACTAACTATTTGTGGTTTTAGATTCTCCTCTTTTTCAAGAATTGATAAATCAGAAAGCTCATTATTTTCTTCAGAGCTTTCTGTTTCAAAATCTTCTTGATGATCATCAGAATTTTTTTCTTCTTCATTATTATTTTCATCTTCAACATCATTATTTTCAAAAATTTGATCTTCTTTTATCGAAATATCTTCAAAATCATCTGGCTCACCATTTATTGATCTAAAAGTAGAATCTAAATCAATAAAATCTCTTAGTTGCCTTTCACAGGAATTAAATTCTTCGTGATATTTCTGAATTGATAACATTGAAATAAAGCTTTTTGAAAAAGCATCGGCAGTTTTCTTCTTTCCTACCTCAATTCTTTTTGCTATTTCTATTTCACCAATCCTGGAAAGTAACTCCACATTACCCATTTCCTTAAGATACATTCTTACTGGATCATCTGTTCTACCTGTATCCTCGTCTTTTTCAGAAACAACTGCTTCTTCTGTTTCATCTATTGAATTTTCATCAGTTTCTTCGTCGTAAATTTGTATGTTTAAACTTTCAACTTTTGAGTAGAACTCTTCTCTATCCTCAAACTTTTCTTTAGAAAGAGCTTTTTCACATTCAGATCTTTGTAAAAAACCTTTTCTTTTTCCCTTTAAAATAAGCTTTTTTAGTCCTTCATTTGACTGATCAATAAGAGGCTCTTCTATGGATTCTTTTTTTGATTTTGCATCAATTTTGCTCATGAATTTTAATCTTTTACAACTAAAACCTGAACAGTCGATGAATATTAATCAAGAGCTTTATTCTGAATATTTTTAATCTCTTCTGTAATCTTATTATATTTCTTTAAAAGGCTTTCGGAAATTAAACTTTTCTCTGCTTCTAGCATTTCTTTTTTAATTAATTTTCTCTCATCAATCAAAATAGGTAACCTAAGATTATTTAGTATTTGCTTGAAAAATAAGTATCTTTCTTCTTCATTTAAATCTGTTATGTGCGTTTTTTTTAGTTCATTTAATTCATTATGTAAATTAGGATCCAAATCAGAATATATTTCTGACTGAAATAATTTTTTATCTTTTAAATTTGAATATTTTTCTAAAATTTTTCTTTTCTCTTTTTCAAAATTTTCATCGCAAAGCTTAATTCTAAAAATTTCCTCACCAAACTCTATCAAGTATCTTTCATCAGAAATAATCATTAGGATAAATATCTTCTCGTTAATATTTGTAATGATTTTATCAGGATTAATTTTTCTGGAATTACTTATTTGTAATTTATTTTTATTCCAAATAAATTGTTCTTTTCTTGCTTTCAAAAACCTTGAATATTCTTTAAAAACCTTTGGATCCTCTATTTTTGTGACTATTTGATTAATTTTATCATCAATTACAGCCAAGAATTCAGGAGTATTTGAACTAATTGAATCTTCAATTATATCCCATATTAATAGCGAAAGATCTTTTGATGAAGATTTTAAATCAAAGAAGTCTTCCCTTTTGTTATTTTCCAAAAATGAGTCAGGGTCATTGTTATTTGGAATAGTAATGAATTTCATAGATTTACCAGGTTTAAGTGATTTAAGCATTTTTAAAGCAATTTTTTTTGATGCACTTATACCTGCAGAATCTCCGTCAAAACATACATATGGAATATCACTATAATTCCACATTTTCTTCATCTGTTGTTCTGATAATGTTGTCCCTAAAGTTGATACTGCTGTTCTAATTCCATTGATGAACAGTTTAATAACATCCATATAACCTTCCACCAAAAAAATATTTTTTTGATTTCTAATTTGTTCTAAGTTTTGACTTAAACCAAAAAGTATTTCACTTTTTTTAAAAACTAGATTTTCTTGAGAGTTAATATATTTTATTTTAGAATTACGAATAGCTCTACCACCAAAACCAACTAACTCATTAAAAAAATTATATATAGGAAATGTAATCCTATTACTAAAACGACCAAAATATTCACCCTTTTTATTTTTAATAAGTAGATCTGTTTTTTTTATTTGCTCTGAACCAAAACCTATGGATTTCAAATAATCAATTAAAATCTTTTCATCAGGGCAGTAACCTATTCTAAAAAATTTAATAACACTTTCATTTAATCCCCTTGATTTTAAATATTCATAAGCAATTCTATTTGTTCTTAAAGTTTTTTGAAAAAAAATATTACTTTTGTCATTAATACTTAAAATTAATTTTTCTTCTGAATTCTGAGATTTTTTTTTCTCATTTATTAAAAACGGTATTCCTGAATATTTTGATATCAAATCAACTGCTTCTTTAAAAGGAAGGTTCTTATATTTAGTTACAAAATTTAAAATATTACCTCCTGCTTTACAACCAAAACAATAGTAAAATGATTTTTCATTATTTACATTAAATGAGGGAGTGTTTTCATTATGAAATGGGCATTTTCCAACAAAAGAACTACCTTTCTCAGTTAAATTAACAAACTGACCCACAAAATCGGATAGTCTTACTTTATTATTTACTTCGTCTAAGAATTGATTAATTGAGTTTTTACTATTAATCATTGAAGATTTTTTTTTGCCTTTTCTGCAACTTCTTGCATGTCCAATTGTCCCGGAAATTTATTTTTTAAAAAACTAATTAATTTTCCAAGATCTTTTATTGATTGACAATTTAATTCTTTTATTGATTCATTGAGAATCTTATCAAGTTCTCCTGAAGTTATTTTATGAGGTAAAAAGGAATTTATAATTTCAATTTCTTTCTCTTCTCTTTTTTTAAGATCATCTCTTCCTGCATCTGAATAAATCTTTACACTTTCTTTTCTTTGTTTAATCATATTTAAAAGTAAATTTAAAATATCTTCATCAGAGATTGAATCACCTTTCTTCTTTGATCTATGCTGTATATCATGATCCTTAATTGCAGCTAAAATTAGTCTGAGAGTTGAGGTGGCAATTTCCTCTCTATTTTTAAGGTTTTGGTCTAAACTTAATTTAATTTTTTCTCGAAGTGTAGTCATGTTTTAATAATGATGTTTAATAAAAAGGTTAAGAATACTATAATTTACTATCTAAGTGTTGGAATTTGCTAATATCAAAGTATATTATTGAACAAATGAAAAATAGTGTCAAAAGAAATGGAAAAAATTGTGTTTTACTTCTCGATGATGGAACTAGTATTTTAGGGTTTGGCGCAGGTTATAATGGAAATTTTATTGGAGAAATCTGCTTTAACACCTCAATAACAGGTTATCAGGAGATTCTTACCGACCCTTCATATTTTAATCAGATAATAAATTTCACCTTTCCTCATATTGGAATAGTAGGAACCAACCTAAAGGATTATGAGAGTGAAAAAATACATGCATCGGGTTGCATAATTAATAATAAGCTTACAATTGCCTCAAATTTTAGATCAGAAATGAATTTTGAATCTTGGCTCAAAAGAAATAAAAAAGTTTGTATCACAGGTATAGATACTAGATTGCTCACAAAAAAATTAAGGGACTCAGGTGTTTGCAAAGCAATAATACACTACCCTAGAAAACAGTTTGAAAGCCTTGATAGTTTGAACTATAAGCTTAAATCTTTTCCTGATATGAATAGTATTGATTTAGCTTCAAGTGTCTCAACAAAAAAAATTTATAAATGGAAAAATAATAAAAAAACAAACTTTGTAAATAATAAAAATAAGAAGTTTATTTGTATTTTAGATTTTGGCATTAAAAAAAACATTTTGAATATTTTAGAAAGCTATGGCTTTGATATCATTGTTTTTCCGATAGATTATCCTTTCAAAGAAATAATGTCCATGAATCCAAATGGGATTTTTTTATCAAATGGTCCAGGTGATCCAAAAGCTACATATGAAAAATATAAGAAAAATCTAGACCATATTAAAAGATTTGCAAGACCAGTATTTGGCATTTGCTTGGGGCACCAAATATTATCATTGATCTATAATGCTCAAACAGAAAAAATGCATCATGGACATAGGGGTGCTAACCATCCAATTAGGAATTCTAAAACAAAAAAAGTTGAAATTACAGTTCAAAATCATGGTTTTGTTGTATCTAAAAAACGATTTCCTAAAACACTTGAAGTCACCCACTATTCTTTATTTGATAAGACTATTGCTGGCATAAAAGTAAAAAATAAACCTTTTTTCTCAGTTCAATATCACCCAGAATCTTCACCAGGCCCTCAAGACAGCAGGTATCTCTTTAACGAATTCATGAAATTAATAAAAAATGCCTAAAAGAAAAGATATTAAGAAAATAATGATAATAGGAGCAGGACCAATAGTTATTGGTCAAGCATGTGAGTTTGATTATTCTGGGGCACAAGCCTGCAAAGCTCTAAAAGAAGAAGGATTTAATATTATCTTAGTAAATTCAAATCCTGCAACAATTATGACAGACCCAGAACTTGCTGATAGAACCTATATTGAACCACTTAGTTTGCCAATATTAGAAAAAATTATAAGTAAAGAAAGACCAGATGCTCTGCTTTCAACTATGGGTGGGCAAACTGCACTTAACTTATCAATAGAACTAGAAAAAAAAAAAATCTTAAAAAAATATAATGTAAAGTTAATTGGAGCATCAAGAAAAGTAATTCAAAAAGCTGAAGATAGAGAATTATTTAAAAAATCTATGACTAAAATTGGACTGGAGACACCGAAAGGGTTTGTAATTAACAGTCTGAAGGAAGGAAAAAAAATATTAAAAAGTTTGTCCTTTCCAATTATTATTAGACCATCATTTACACTTGGGGGAGCTGGAGGTGGAATAGCAAAAAATGATCATGATTATCAGAAAATCATAAAAAATGGACTATCTTTATCACCAATTAATGAAGTTCTAGTAGAAGAGTCACTTATAGGTTGGAAAGAATATGAAATGGAGGTTATCAGAGATAATAAAGATAATTGTATAATAGTTTGTTCTATTGAAAATATTGATCCCATGGGAATACATACAGGTGATTCTGTCACTGTTTCACCAGCACTAACTTTGACAGATAAAGAATTTCAAAAAATGAGAAATGATTCCATAAAAGTAATTAGAGAAATAGGAGTTGAAACCGGAGGTGCAAATGTTCAATTTGCAATTAATCCAAAAACAGGAAGAAATGTAGTTATTGAAATGAACCCAAGGGTTTCAAGATCTTCTGCATTAGCATCTAAAGCAACTGGCTTTCCAATAGCTAGAATTGCTGCAAAGTTAGCTGTGGGATATTCTTTAGATGAGTTGCAAAATGATATAACTAAAACCACTCCAGCATCATTCGAACCAACTATTGACTATATAGTAACAAAGATACCTAGATTTACATTTGAAAAATTTAGTGTTACTGAGGAAAAACTTGGTACGGCTATGAAATCTATAGGTGAATGTATGGCTATAGGTAGAAGTTTCAAGGAATCACTACAGAAAGCTGTTAGAAGTTTAGAAATTGGGTTAATTGGATTAGATTCGAGTGAGTTTTTAGAAAAAAAAAATAAAAATCAACTAATCAATCTATTAAAAGAAAACAGACCTAATAAATTTCTTATAATTGCTGAGTGTGTTAGAAAAAAAATTGATTTAACAAAAATAGCTTTGGCTTCAAATTACGATCCATGGTTTATAAGAGAAATTTCAGAAATAATTCAAACAGAAAATATTATTAAGAATAAAGTAATTTCAAAAGAAATATATCTTAAATCAAAAGATGAGGGGTTTTCTGACGAAAAAATTTTAAAACTTTCAAAGTCATCAAAATCTGAAATTTATAAATTAAAAAAAAATTACAAACTATTTTCATGTTTTAGAAATATTGATACTTGCTCAGGGGAGTTTGAGTCTAGAACACCCTACATGTATTCTTCGTGGAACTGTGTAAGTGAAAATAAAAGATTTGAGAAGGAAACAGAAGTAAGTAAAAAAAAAAAGGTCATAATTTTAGGGGGTGGTCCCAATAGAATAGGCCAAGGAATTGAGTTCGATTACTGTTGTGTTCACTCCTCATTTGCAATTAAAGAATTAGGAATTGAGTCCATAATGGTTAACTGCAACCCTGAAACAGTATCAACGGATTACGACATATCTGATAGGCTTTATTTCGAGCCTCTTGACACAGAATCTGTTCTTGAGATTTGTAAAGCAGAAAATGTTAACAACGATTTATTAGGAGTGATAGTACAATTAGGCGGACAAACACCATTAAAGTTGTCTGAGAAATTATCTAAATCAGGAATTAAAATCTTAGGTACTTCCTACCAGTCAATTGATCTATGTGAAGACAGAGATAGTTTTGCTAAATTAATGAGAAACTTGAATATCCAACAACCAAAAAGTGATATTGTTTTTAATTTTCAACAAGCAAAAAAAGCTGTTCAATCCATTCATTTTCCTATTGTCATTAGACCATCGTATGTTTTAGGCGGAAGAGCAATGAGGATCGTGAACAACTTAAAAGAACTTGAAAAATATTTTAATAGCAACTTCATTGTTAATAATAAATCAATTTTAATTGATGAATTTTTGGTAGGGGCTAAGGAGATTGATGTAGATGCAATTTCAGATGGCAAACAAATATTTATTTCTGGTATTCTCGAACATATAGAGGAGGCTGGAGTCCACTCTGGAGATTCTGCTTGCGCTCTCCCGCCTCAAACGTTATCAGAAAATTTAATCAAAAAAATAAAAAAAACTACAAAAGAAATTTCTGAAAGTCTAAATATCATTGGTTTTATTAATATTCAATATGCTATTAAAGATGAAAAACTTTATGTAATAGAAGTTAACCCAAGAGCAAGTAGAACAGTCCCATTCATTAGCAAATCAACTGGCATCCCTTTGGCTAAGATAGCTACAAAAATAATTTTGGGGGGTAAATTAAAGAACTTTAATCTAAATAATTTAGAAATTCCATACGTCTGC
>MDTB01158712.1_pt1 | contig 33602 bp, 31 predicted proteins | sample 811161 | NCBI WGS metagenome assembly MDTB01 (sample SAMN05326650, study PRJNA326480) | marine metagenome | isolation source: seawater | place: Mediterranean Sea | collected 2009 | reverse complement strand
TTTGCCTGCACTTAGAGAAGCTTTGGAGAAAGTCCAAATTACTTTCGAAAATGCTGATGTCACAATGCTTGCAACATCAACTGTTGAAGTAAGCGACTCGCAAGAGGCCAAAGCGGTGTTGAAGCTTATAGATCTTCTTGAGGAAGACGATGATGTGCAGGATGTTTATGCAAACTTTGATATACCCGATGAGGTTTTAGAAAACTTGTAGCTTTCGGAAGTTTGCAATAACCACACATCTAACCTGAGGTTCAGATACAATCGTACATGTGTTCGTTTTGGGAGTAGATCCGGGTTTGTCACGTTGTGGCTATGGGTTAGTAAGAAAAGAAGGACGCCAACTTACTGCAGAGGCTGCAGGAGTAATTAGAACGGATCCGAATGAAGAGCTTGCTAAGCGTCTGGCTGATCTACAATACGATATTCGTACTCTTATCGAGGAACAAAAACCAGATGCGATTGCTGTTGAGAGAGTTCTATTTCAAGTAAATGCTAAGACTGCCATGCAAACTAGTCACGCTTCAGGTGTGATTATGGCAGAAGGCGCAGCCTCAGGCTGCTCAGTAACTTTGTACTCACCTAATGAGGTAAAATTAGCTGTCGCAGGTTGGGGAGGTGCTGGAAAAGATCAAATAGAAGCGATGGTCCAGACGCTGCTCAAAATCAATTCGCCCTTAAAACCTGTAGATGCGGCCGATGCAGTCGCAATAGCTTTGTGTCATTTAGCAATGATTCCAGGACAATATAAGGCTGCAGCAGGATGATTGGTTCGATTAGAGGGTTGCTTTTAGAGCGTTTCTCCGAAGGAGAAAAAGGCGAAATTCTCATCGAGACTGCAGGAATCGGTTACCGGATTATTGTTACACCCACGACTGCTGTAAAAATTGGAGAAGAAGGAAGCGAAGTATTTGTATATACGTATCATTTGATTAGAGAAGCAGATCAAGCTCTTTACGGATTTTTAGATCGCTCCGAAAGAATCTGCTTCGAAGCACTTCTAACAGCTCATGGAGTGGGACCCTCTTTGGCACTAGCGGTTTTAGGTGTACATGGTCCAAACGAGCTATTTCAAGTAGTTAATAATGAAGACATTTCTTCTCTCTGTTTGGTGCCTGGAGTAGGTAAAAAAACAGCAACGAGACTTTTAGTCGAATTAAAAAGTGTTTTGAAAATGCCAATTGAAGGAATATCTCTCGGAACTGATAATTCAGGGATCGGAAGATCGGCGATATTAGAGGTGCAAGAAGCTCTAGATGGACTTGGTTATTCATCAGACGAGATACGTTCAGTTTTAGGCGATCTTGCTGGTGATGATTCCTCTATTTTACTCCGAGAAGCCCTCCAGAAACTAGCTACTGCTTAAGGTCGATTATGCGTGAAGAGTTACTTTCCCCCAACAAAGAACCGATAGAAAGTGAAATAGAAGTCGGCCTGCGACCCAAAGGTCTAGCTGAGTTCGTTGGTCAGACTGAATTGAAAGGTCACTTGAGAGTGATGTTAGAAGCGGCAAGAGAACGCGAGCAGCCTTCAGACCATTTTCTTTTCGCTGGCCCTCCGGGACTAGGTAAAACAACATTAGCTCATATTGTCGCTATGGAAATGGGAGCTGAACTTCATATCACTTCTGGTCCGGCTCTCGAAAGAGCAGGTGACTTGGCATCTATTTTGACAAAACTAGAAATAGGTGACGTTCTGTTCATCGACGAAATTCACAGACTTGCAAGAGCCGTAGAAGAGGTTTTGTATCCAGCTATGGAAGATTTTGAACTAGATATCGTCTTGGGTAAAGGACCCGCAGCACGTTCAATCAGACTTGATTTACCACCGTTTACCCTGGTTGGGGCTACAACTCGTACGGGACTTATTACTGGGCCGCTACGCGACAGATTTGGGCTTACGGCAAGGTTGGATTATTACGAATCTGAAGAATTACAGTCAATAGTCCAGAGAACTGCTGGAATACTTGAAGTTGATATAGATGTTGATGGAGCCGCTGAAATAGCTAAACGCTCGAGAGGTACTCCCAGAATTGCAAATCGACTATTAAGACAGGTGCGTGACTTCGCTCAAGTTGAGAGAGAAGGAAAAATCAATGGAGATGTAGCACGTGATGGCCTTACATTTTTTGGAGTTGACGATCTTGGCTTGGATAAGGCTTCAAGGGCTATTTTGATTTCTTTATGTGAAAAATTTTCTGGGGGACCAGTTGGCATTAAAACGCTAGCCATCAGTGTTAGCGAACCAGAAGATACTGTTGAGGATGTTTACGAACCATATTTGATTCAACAAGGCTTACTCATTAGAACTCCCAAAGGCAGAGTGGCGACAGCGACCGCTTATGAACATTTAGGGTTAAGCGTCCCAACGAATAAAAAACAGTCATTATTTGGCAACTGATAAAGAAATCAAAACCTTCTAAAATAATGATCAATGCATCTTAACGAGTTTGACTACGACCTTCCTGACTCTGCAATAGCGCAGGAGCCATTGCCGATTAGGACAGACTCGCGCCTATTGATAGATATAGAAAACCAGATCCGGCACTCAAGAATTTTGGACTTTCCCGAAATTATAAAACCAGGTGACTTGATCGTAATGAACAATACGAGAGTCCTGCCTGCACGTTTCCACACACATAAACCAACTGGTGGAAAAGTAGAGATTCTTTTATTAGAAGAAACTGGAAAAGAAAATCAATGGGAAGCATTGGTTAAACCAAGCCGAAAAATAGATCATGGAACTGTTTTTAAACTTGGTGAAGATTTTGAAATTGAAGTACAAGATGATCTTGGAGAGGGATTAAGGAAAGTTCGTTTAGACGTAAAAGGAGAATTTATTCCGACAATCGAGAAATATGGAGAAATGCCCCTTCCTCCATATATAAAAAGAAAACTAGAAGACAGAGATAGATATCAAACTGTTTATAGCGAAAAAGCAAAATCTGCTGCAGCCCCGACTGCAGGACTTCACATGACCAAAGAATTGCTCGACAGATGTATTGAAAAAGGTGCAAAAATAGAATTTTTGGAACTTGTAGTTGGATTAGATACGTTCCGACCTCTAAATTCACAAAATATTGATGACCATAAAATGCATTCTGAGTTTTACAATGTGCCTGAAAATGTCATTGAAGCATGCGCACAAGCTGAGAGAGTGATAGCAGTAGGTACGACAACCGTAAGAGCTCTTGAAACAGCAGCATTAGGTAAATTAGAAGGAAGAACTAATATTTTTATAAAACGACCCTTTGATTTCAAAATTGTTGACCTCCTTTTAACTAATTTTCATCTCCCAAGATCAACTTTGCTTGTAATGCTCGACGCGTTCTTAGGGGAAAGATGGCAATCTCTGTATAGAGAGGCACTACATGAAAATTACAGATTTCTTTCTTTTGGGGATGCGATGCTTGTGCAAAGGCAATTTCTCGGTAACTATGCTGGTCACTAATGAGAGCTGATTTTGATTTAGAAAATAAAGACGGAGAAGCAAGAACAGGTATTGTAAGACTTGCAACTGGCTCTTTCAAGACCCCTTGCTTCATGCCCGTGGGGACAAGGGGCTCCGTTAGACATTTATCTTCCTTGGATTTAAAAGACCTAGGAGCTCAGGTAGTTTTAGCGAATACTTACCATTTAATGCTCAGGCCAGGCGCAGAAATAGTGAAAAATGCCGGCGGTATCGGCTCGTTTGCGAATTGGAAAGGTTTAACATTAACCGACTCAGGTGGGTACCAGATATTTTCGCTTGCTCCAAAAATAGATGAAGAGGGAGCGACGTTTAGATCCGTTTACGACGGTTCTTTTCATAAATTAACACCAGAAAGTTCTGCTGAGATACAAGCTGATATCGGTGCGGACATCCAAATGGTTTTAGATATATGTCCGGCTTTGCCAGCACCAGAAGAGACTATAAAAGAGTCTGTAGAAATGACTGCCGCATGGGCTGAAAGAGGAAGAAAAACTTTTATCGATCATCCTGACGCTTCCTCCCGGCAAAGTCAGTTCGGAATAGTTCAGGGAGGAATTAATTCTGCATTAAGAATTGAAAGTGCGCGACGTACTTTAGAAATCGGTTTTGATGGTTATGCCATAGGAGGATTGAGTGTTGGTGAGGGTAGAGATGAAATGCTTGATTCAGTCTCAGTAGTAACTGATTTGATCCCTGAAAGTCAACCACGATACTTCATGGGGTTAGGTGATCCGGTTGGCTTAGTGAATGTCGTTGAAAGGGGAGTAGACATGTTTGATTGTGTTTTGCCAACCCGTTTAGCCCGACACGGTACTGTTTTAACTTCAGAGGGAAGAATCAATATTGGGAATGCGCGTTTTGCAAAAGACGACAAACCTCTTGATCCAGGATTTCCACAAAGTCCTGGAAATCATTGGTCGAGATCGTATTTACGGCATCTAATGGCTACAGATGAACCGACCGGAGCACGTATTTTGACTTTACATAATCTTGCATGGCTTTTTAACTTCGTTGAACGGATGAGAACTTCTATAAATGAGAATGAATTTGACAACTTTCGGAAAGAAACTTTAGATATTTGGTCTTGAAGTCAGCAAGTTCGAACTTTAGTATCCTCACTCGGCGTAAGATATTGAGTGTAAATATCCCCTAAATTAGAGAGACCAAATGTCATTTTTGCCACTCATAGTAATCATGTTGTTGATGTATATGTTTCTTATACGTCCCCAGCAAAAACGCGCTAAAGAGCAGCAAGCTCTGGTGCGTTCTTTAGCGCCAGGAGATGAAGTGTTACTAAATTCAGGTATCCATGGTGTAGTTAAAGAAGTTGAGGAAGAGAATGGAGTGATATGGCTCGAAGTCGCTCAAGATCTTGAATTGAAAGTGCTCCGAACGGCTGTTGATCGAAAATTTCAAATAGATACAGATGAGAGTTCTTCAGAGGACTCGAGCCCCATCGACTAATTCCTACAGGCAAATAAAATGCGTCGACAACTAACTCTCCTCATAGGGATTCTTACAATAACTGTTGCTTCAATAGCAGGAACAGTACTTTGGGAGAATGAACCTCTTCTAGGTCTTGACCTTCAGGGGGGAGTTTCTGTTCGACTCATTGCCACCCAACCTGCAGATGAAGTCATGCTTGATCAGACTGTGGAAATAATCCGTAACCGGGTTGATGGTCTAGGAGTAGCAGAACCGGAAATATCGCGTATAGCAGGTGGAGTGATGGTATCGCTGCCGGGTGTCAAAGATCAAGATAGAGCACTCCAATTAGTTGGGACGACAGCTGAAATGCGATTCCGTCCTGTTTGCAATGTATTTTCTTCTACAGGAAATCTGAACACAGAAAATAAAGGCAAAAACTATGAGGCTGCTCCTCTAGCATCTTGCGCCGGAGGAATAAACGGAGAAGTAGAACCAGTTACCGGTATTAGTGGATTAACTCCAAAGGAAGCTGACCAAGCCAATAATTTTGTGGTTTTAAGCTCACAGGATGATCCAGGAGCGAGATACCTTTTGGGTCCAAGTGTGTTAACAGGTGATGCACTTAGTGATGCAGGAGCGGATTTCTTCGACTATCAGTGGCAAATAAGTCTTGCTCTTAAAGCTGGTCAGAACGGCATTCAAGCTTTCAATTCAGTTTCCACACAATGTTATTTCGGGTCAGAGTCATGTCCACAACTCCCAGGATTCACAAATGGTCGTTTAGCGATTGTCTTAGATGGAAAAATTATTACAGCACCACAAATCAGGGCTCCTGAATTTCAAAGAGACGCAATTGTGATCTCAGGGGATTATGAAAAAGAAGAAGCTGAAAATGTTGCCTTAGCATTGAGATACGGTTCTCTTCCAGTTGAGTTGGAAGCGGAAAACACTCAAATTGTATCAGCAACGATAGGAGAGGATTCACTCGATGCAGGAGTCAAAGCTGGGATTATAGGGCTTGCTCTTGTGGCTCTTTTCATGCTGTTTTATTACAGGCTTCTTGGTTTAGTGGCGTTATCGAGCTTGTTGGTTTCAGGGGCGCTTTTATGGGCGATAGTGGCTCATTTAGGCACGCAAGAAGGGCTTGCCCTGACACTCGCTGGTATAACAGGAATAATTGTTGCAATAGGAGTCTCAGTTGATTCGAACATAGTTTATTTTGAACACCTGAAAGATGATGTACTTGATGGACGAACAGCTCGCTCATCTGTTGATCGAGCTTTCCCAATTGCTTTTTCTACCATAGTGAAAGCGGATATGGCTTCATTGATAGGAGCAATTTTGCTTTGGTGGCTCACAGTTGGTGCTGTTAAGGGTTTTGCTTTTTACCTAGGTCTAGCGACTTTACTTGACTTAGTGGCAACGTATTTCTTTATGGGACCAATCGTAAAAGTGCTTGCCAAAACTGACTGGTTCGCAAATCATCCTAAAAGGTTTGGGCTACCAGCTATTGGGGCGGTAAATGAATCAAGATCAAAAGTTAGCTCACCGCTGGTGGAGACGATATGAAAACTTTGAAGAGTCTCTACTTAGGGGAAAACCCTGTGAACTTTCCAAATTTATGGAAGCGAGCTTTCATCGCTTCAATGGTTGTTTTGATTATAGGAATAGGTTCTTTCGCATTTCGTGGTCTTAATTTAGGGCTTGACTTCGAGGGAGGGACTTCTTACGAAGTCCGTTCTTCGAGCGCGACTGTTCCTGAAACCAGAGAGGTTCTTTCAAGTGTTGGAGCAGCTGATTCGAGAGTGCAGAAAGTAGGTGATGATATTATCCGGATTAGATCTGATATAGATGACTCTCAAAAAGCTAATGAACTTCGGGAATTGCTAGAAAATGAAATAGGCGAGGTTGAGACATTTGAACAGGTTGGTCCAACTTGGGGATCGGACGTAACAAATAAAGCTATAAAAGCATTACTTGTATTTTTTGTTGTAGTAGCCATGTACCTTACGATCCGTCTTGAATGGAAAATGGCGCTTGGAGCGTTAGTAGCAGTAGTGCACGACATTATTATAAGTGTTGGTGTCTACTCATTTTTCCAATTTGAAATAACTCCTGCCACAGTGGTTGCCTTCCTCACAATCATGGGGTATTCCTTGTACGACACAATTGTTGTTTATGACAAAGTCAGAGAGATCACAGGAAGATTGGGTGCTACCGAAAAATATTCATATACAGAGATGATGAATTTAGCACTTAACAGAGTGGCAATGAGGTCGATAAATACGAGTATTTCTTCAGCTCTACCTGTGCTTTCATTGCTTGTAATCGGTGCTTTCATAATGGGTGCAACTACTTTGCAGGAATTTAGTGTTGCATTATTGGTTGGGATATTGGTTGGTTCATATTCTTCGATTTTTCTAGCGTCCTCGTTAGTTTCTTTACTCAAGGAACGAGAGGAAAGATGGCAGCAGGTAAGAAATAGGCTTGAACAAAAGGGAATTAAGTTTGAGACAGTTCGAAAAATTGAGAGGCAAGAAGCGTCTAAACCAGACTTGAAGAAAAAAGAACGTATCGAAGGGGTTCGAGGTCCGGCTCGAGGGCGCCCCACTCCCATGCAGAACTCTGGATCAATTCCTCCTAGACCCCGTAAGAAGCGCCGATAAATGGTGGCGGCACGTCGAGTTGTTCCATGGCGCCGTCGAGCTTCAGGAAAAAGTGACGAAACAACGGCTTTAATAGATGTTTACTTAGAACGTCATCCAAGAGGTGACGTTGAACTAATAGAACGGGCATATAAAACAGCTGTACTTGCGCATGAAGGGCAAACCCGTAAGTCTGGAGAACCTTATGTCCATCATCCTTTAGCCGTAGCTACTATCGTCGCTCACCAAGGCCTTGATGATGTAACGATAGGGGCAGCTTTACTCCATGATTCGATAGAAGACACGGAGATAGATTTAGTAGATCTTGAAAGAGATTTTGGACCTGAGGTTGCGAGCATAGTTGATGGTGTTACAAAACTAGACAGAATCAATTTTGATTCTCGTGAGGATCAACAAGCAGCAAGTATGAGAAAGATGCTTGTAGCTGTAGCAAAAGATTTGAGAGTCTTAGTGATAAAACTTGCTGATCGTTTGCATAACATGCGAACTCTTGCGGCTTTACCTGAATTTAAGCAAGAAAGAACAGCCAGGGAAACTCTTGATATATACGCGCCACTAGCTAATCGATTAGGAATGCAAGATGTGAAAGTTCAGCTAGAGGATCTTTCCTTAGCGACACTCCACCCAAAGCGCTATAGCGAAATTGCGCAAATGGTTCAGGATCGTGCTCCGGAAAGAGATATGTACCTTATGCAGCTAGTAGCAAATGTTAAAGAACGTTTTAGTGACATGGGTATCAAAGCGGATGTGTCTGGAAGACCCAAGCACCTCTGGAGCATTTATGAAAAAATGATTGTTAAAGGAAGACCATTTGAAGAAATATATGACCTTGTAGGAATACGAGTGATAGTTGAAAATGTAGGAGATTGCTACGCAGCTCTCGGAACTATTCACGCAACGTGGAAGCCTGTACAGGGACGCTTCAAAGATTACATAGCAATGCCAAAATTTAATCTCTATCAATCTTTGCACACCACAGTTATTGGTCCTCAAGCAAAGCAGGCAGAATTTCAGATCCGGACCCGAGAAATGCACCAACGAGCAGAGTTTGGAATTGCTTCACATTGGGATTACAAAATAAAAAGCCCTTCAGATGAAATGGAGTGGCTAGGACGAATGGTGGAATGGCAAGAAGAAACAGCTGATCCTAATGCATTCATGGCAAATCTTAAGACAGACCTGGAACAGGATGAGGTTTATATTTTCACCCCTAAGGGAGATGTTGTAGCACTTCCCATTGGAGCAACTCCAGTTGATTTTGCATATTCGATACATACAGAAGTTGGTCATAGATGTGTGGGGGCAAAAGTAGAAGGTCGCCTAGTGCCTCTCAACACTAGATTGGCTTCTGGACAGACCGTTGAAATAGTGGCATCGAAGCAGAGTGAAGCTGCCCCTAGTAAAGATTGGCTTCAGTTCGTAGCTTCACACCGGTCGGCAAGCAAGATTAGACAGTGGTATTCACAGGAGCGGCGTAGTGAAGCGATTGATACGGGACACGATGACCTTGTTAAAGAACTACGGAGGGCCGATTTGCCTGTCAAAGAAACGTTAGATGGTGAAACACTTGCAACAGTCGCTAATGACCTCAACTATTCAGACCTTGATGCTCTGTTTGCTGCAATTGGCGAGCATCATGTTTCGGCTGTTTCAGTAATAGGAAAAATTGAAAAAGCACTGGATGAACTGGAACCAGGACGTTTTAAGGAACAGGCAACAGTTTTTCATCCGCAAAGAGAACGAAGAGATTCATCAAAAGTAGGCGTCCATGTCGAGGGGTTCAGCGACCTCATGATTCGTTTATCAAGGTGCTGCACTCCAGTGCCACCAGATGAAGTTATTGGTTTCGTAACAAAGGGGCGTGGGGTATCTGTACATCGAAATGACTGTGCAAACGCTTCATCGTTATCGTTTGATCAACCAGATCGATTAATAGAAGTCGAATGGGATGACCATTTAGAAGGTTATTTTGTGGCCTCAGTCGAAATAAAAGCTCTTGATAGACCTGGATTATTGCGAGATGTAGGCGATGTGATGTCAGAAAATCAGGTGAATGTAATAGGAGTTGAAACTTCAACAAATATTTCTGACCGAGTAGCGCGCATGCGTTTCGATTTTGAAATAAGTGACCCAACACATCTCAATAGGCTTATGTATGCAATACGTGAAATTGATTCTGTGTATGACATATATCGAGTTGTTCCTGGGGGAGATGAACAAGAAATTTTAAGTAGCAGTGACAACTAAGCCAACAATAGTAACCTCGTTTTTGTGAAGAATTCTGTTTACCGTGCTCCTAAAGGCACCAGAGATTTAGTTTGGCCAGATTCCGAACGACGACGATCGTTTATAGATCTTTTTTCAGCAATTGCAGGTAGCGCCGGCTATGCAGAAATTGTTCTACCAATGTTTGAACATATAGAAGTTTTTCAACGCCTAGGTGATGGTACAGATGTGGTTAGTAAAGAAATGTACGATTTTGAAGACAAAGGTGGAAGAAATTTAGCTTTAAGGCCGGAACAAACAGCCTCGATTGTCCGTTCCTATGCAGAGCATCGGCCATCGTTACCATGGAAAGTTTGGTATGCAGGACCCAATTTTCGATATGAAAGAGCTCAAAAAGGGAGATTTAGGCAGTTTGATCAAGTAGGTATCGAAGCACTGGGGACAGAAGATGCATATTTAGATGTAGAAGTGATAGCTATCGCATGGAGATTTTATGAATCTTTAGGGCTCAAACAAGTTGATCTTTTATTGAATTCTGTAGGAACTCTTCAGGATCGGATTAGATATATAGAAGCTCTAAGTGAGTACTTTGAAAAACAAAAGAATGGCCTATCAACTGAGGCACAAGAGACTCTTATTTCTAATCCACTAAGAGTTTTAGATTCGAAACGTGACGAAGATATCAAAGTAGTTTCTGAAGCTCCAAGTATTCTCGAATACTTATCTGATGAAGCAAAAAACCATTTTAACAAGGTTCAAGAAGGTTTAAATAAATTAAAAATACCCTACTCGGTAAAGCCAAATCTCGTTAGAGGTCTTGACTATTACGTTCAAACTACTTTTGAATTCACAACCAAAAGTATTGATGCTGCACAAGATGCAATTGGTGGCGGAGGTCGTTATGACGGTTTAGCCGCAGAGATGGGAGCTCCTGCAACACCTGGAGTCGGTTTTGCTTTAGGTCTAGATAGAACCTTGATGGCTTGTGAAGCAGAAAAAACTTTTATAGGGCCAGGGCAGTTCTTGCAGGTTTATGTTGTGGATACAACTGGTGGAGAAAATTCACTAGTCATCACAGATGAACTTAGGCAAAAAGGTTTTAAAGTTGATCGATCTTTTGGGAATCGTTCAATGAAAGCTCAGATGAAAGCTGCGGATAAAAGTGGAGCAAAAATTGCATTAATTATTGGAGAGGATGAAGTGGAAAAAGGAGTTGTTACGATTCGAGACCTAAGAGGTGAAGAAGGTCAAGAGGAAATTGCCTCAGATTCAGTAATTGCCAATCTCGAAAAGAGGCTCGGATGACAAACTATGAAACTTCTATGCGGTCCCATAGGTGTGGTGATCTTCGAGTTGATGATGTAGGAAAAGAAGTGATCGTATGTGGCTGGGTTGATCGACGCAGAGAACATGGTGAACATCTCGCTTTTATAGATTTACGAGACCGGAGTGGAGTTATTCAAGTCGTGGTTCAAGGGGCTTCAGATTTACGCTCAGAGTACGTTCTTCAAGTAAAAGGAAAGGTCAGAGAAAGACCAACTGAAACTGTAAATGATTCTTTGGACACAGGCGGAATAGAAATTGAAGGTTCTGAAATCATAGTTCTAGCGAAAGCCGAACCCCCACCGTTCCCAATAGATGACAGAACAGATGTAGATGAGGTTTTACGCCTTAGGCATAGGTATGTGGATTTGAGAAGAAACAGACTTCAAAATAATTTACAATCACGCGCCCTAGTAACGAGCTCTGTTCGAAAAGCAATGGAGGAGCAAGGTTTCATGGAAGTTGAGACGCCAATGCTTGTAGCCAGCACCCCTGAAGGGGCCAGAGATTTTGTAGTTCCATCGCGTAAAGATCCGGGTTCTTTTTATGCTCTTCCACAAAGCCCACAGATTTTTAAACAACTTTGCATGCTCGGAGGTTTAGATAGGTACTACCAGATAGCTAGATGTCTTAGAGATGAAGACCTAAGAGCCGACAGGCAGTATGAGTTTATGCAACTAGATATTGAAGCAAGTTTTGTGAATGGTGAAGATATCAGAAACATAGTTTCATCAGCAGTAACTGTTGCGACAGAGGCTGTTACTGGAGAAAAAATAAACACAATTCCATCAATAACATGGCAAGAAGCGATGGAGCGCTTCGGTTCAGATAAACCAGACACGAGATTTGGTCTCGAACTAACTGAGCTCACTGAGCTTTTCAAAAGTACTGAATTCAGAGCTTTTCAAGCTCCTTGCATAAAGGGAATACGTGTTCCTGGTGGCGCAGAATATTCTAGAAGTCAACTAGACGAACTAACTAACAAATCTCAGAATTGGGGAGCTAAGGGCCTGGCTTGGATAAAAATAGAAGACTCTGAAATGGTTTCACCCATAGCGAAGTTTCTTTCTGAGGAAGAAAAAATCCATCTTAAATCAGAAATGTCTGGCGAAGAGGGCGACCTTTTACTTTTAGTAGCTGATGAATGGTCTACCGTTTGTCATGTTCTAGGTCTAGTAAGATTAGAAATAGGTAGGCCACCAATAAATGAAGGTGGATTCCATTTCTTATGGGTTATAGATTTTCCATTATTTGAAGGCACTGACGAAAATGGAAATCCATCTTCTTCACATCACCCATTTACAATGCCACACGAAGAAGATCTAGCTCTTTTAGAAGATGGAGAAACACAGGGTATCCGTTCACTTGCCTATGACTTGGTTTTGAATGGCTGGGAGCTCGGATCCGGAAGTGTCAGGATACACAGAGAAGATATTCAACAAAGAATCTTTACTGCACTTGGGATAGAACCAGAGGAAGCAAGGAAGCGTTTTGGTTTCTTATTGGATGCATTTAAATTTGGAGCCCCACCACACGCTGGTTTTGCTGTTGGTTTAGATCGATTAACAGCAATTCTTGTAGGGGAAGAGAATATTCGTGAAGTTATTGCTTTTCCTAAGACTCAATCCGGTTCAGATCCTCTTACTAACGCACCATTACCTATAGATGATCAACATTTGAAAGAACTTGGCTTGAAAGTTTTGCCCTCATCCACATGAGATGCACTAATTGATCGATAGAACTCAACTAGGTTCTAGTGGGTGACCGAAAATCTTTTTACACACGTAGCAAAAGAGCGTTTGAAAAATAGAGGACCTTTAGCAGATCGCTTAAGACCGTTATTGATAGATGATGTAGTTGGCCAGAAGCATCTGATTGGTAAAGATCAACCTCTCCGCCAGCTGATTGAAACAGACAAGCTTTCCTCCTTAATACTTTGGGGACCTCCCGGTACTGGCAAAACAACAATAGCGAGGGTGATAGCACGAGTTACGCAACAAGACTTTCATGAGATGTCAGCCGTTTCTGCAAGTGTGAAAGACGTGCGCGAACTAGTAACAGTTGCAGAAAAACGATTGGGTGAGATTGGAGTGGGCACAATACTTTTTTTAGATGAAGTGCATCGTTTTAACAAATCTCAACAAGACGCTTTACTACCCTCAGTTGAATCTGGTCTAATCGTACTGATAGGCGCCACAACCGAGAATCCATATTTCGAAGTAAACGCTCCTTTACTTTCACGATCGACGTTATTTCGTCTTGAACCTTTAGATAGAGACTCAATAATAGAACTACTGATGAAAGGCGCAGAGGAAGAAGGAGTGAAAGCTGATTCAGAAGCTTTGGATTTGTTAGCAGACCGTTCCGTAGGAGATGGTAGACAAGCTTTGACCAGTCTTGAAGTTGCTTCAGCGATAGCGATTGGAAGAGGCGAAAAAAAAATTACGTTAAAAGATGTCGAAGCATCTCTAGGGGCTAAAGCCATCCGTTATGGAAGAGATGAGCATTACGACATAATTAGTGCCTTCATAAAAAGTATCCGGGGGTCTGATGCCGATTCAGGTCTCTACTGGCTAGCTCGCATGTTAAAAGCAGGTGAAGACCCAAGATTTATAGCCCGTCGCTTAGTTATTTTGGCAAGTGAGGATATTGGTATGGCAGACCCGACTAGTTTACTCATAGCGGACGCGGCAGCACGCGCAGTAGAGTTCGTGGGTCTTCCTGAAGCTCAACTTAATTTAGCTCAAGCAGTAGTTCATTTATCTACAGCTCCAAAATCTAATCGAGTAACACTTGCCCTGACTACAGCCATGCAGGATATTTCTTCGGCAGGCGAAGGACGCGTTCCCCCACATTTGAGGGACGCTCATTACAGTGGAGCTTCAGGCATTGGACATGGAGAAGGTTATGAGTACCCGCATAACTATCCAAAAGGTTGGATTGAGCAAAAATATAGACCTGCAGAGGTTGAATCAAATATTTATTATGAACCTTCAACACACGGATTTGAAAATCAGGTAATCGAGAGAATGATTGAACTAAGAGAAACTAAGAATGTGGAAGTTGTTCCAGAGGAAGAAAACTAATGCGAAGACGTTTATTTTGGCTGCTTTTGGGTTGGGCTTTGGGCGTTTTAGCGTCAAATTGGATGGAGAATCGTTTTCGTCAAACAGTAAATAGGTATGTGCGTAATACCCTTTCCAAACTTGAATTTACACCAGAGGGAATGTTAGACAAAAGAAGCGAATTGATTAAAAGATTCCGAAAAAGGGTTACTGGCCGAGAATTTGATTTTGGTACAAAAAGTACGAAAAATTTTAACTCGCCTCTTAACCAGCAAGAGAGTTATTCGAGACGACAACACAGACCAGTAAGACCCCAAAAGCATAATTGAGCCTGGACCTACCTATTTGCCCCACTTCACAGCGCTAGGCTTGTTTTATGGGCAAGTTACCATCAACAGCAAAAGCAATTCGTAACGAATTCACAGATTTCTTTTCCAGTCGCGAACATGAAAAAGTTTCATCAGGAAGTCTGATACCTCATGATCCGACATTACTCTTCACTGTGGCTGGAATGGTTCCGTTCAAGCCCTATTTGATAGGCGAACAGCCTGCCCCATGGCCGCGCGCTGTAACCGTCCAAAAATGTGTGAGAGCTGGTGGGAAACACAATGATCTGGACGAAGTTGGAAGAACGAGTCGGCACTTAACCTTTTTTGAGATGATGGGAAATTTCAGTTTTGGAGATTATTTTAAATCTGATGCTTGTTCTTATGCGTGGGAATTTGTAACAGAAAATCTTGCTCTAGACCCCGAAAGACTATGGGTAACGGTTCATGAAAGCGATGATGAAGCTGAGACGATTTGGATAAATGAAGTAGGCGTATCCCCTGACAAGATCCAACGGTTAGGGGAAGATAACTATTGGAAGATGGCTGAAACTGGCCCATGCGGTCCATGTTCAGAAATTTTTTGGGATAAGGGGCCAGAATTTGGCGCTGACGGTGGACCAGCTCATGGGGACGAAGAGCGTTTTGTCGAAATTTGGAACCTTGTTTTTATGCAATTCGAGCAACATCCAGATGGTTCTACGACTCCACTGCCTTCTCCGGCCATAGACACAGGTTTGGGCTTAGAAAGAATCTTGACAGTAATGCAAGGAGTTGATTCTGTTTGGGAAACCGACGAAATTTCAAGGATCATTAAAGAAATCGGAGAACTTGCGGGGGTCTCCTACGGCAAAGAGGAAAGATCAGACATCTCAATGAGAATTATTGCCGATCATGCTCGCTCTTCCACATTTTTGATAAGCGATGGAGTCTTTCCAAGCAACGAAGACAGAGGCTATGTGCTTAGGCGGATTATACGTCGATCTGTAAGACACGCATGGCTACTAGGACTTGAAGACTCTGTCATGCCTTTACTAGCAGAATCGGTTATAGAAATTATGGGATCTGATTATCCAGAACTCAAACAAAATCTCGATTTTATACAGGAGGTCCTGAACAGAGAAGAAGATAGGTTCCGCGAAACATTAAAATCTGGATTACTAATTCTTGATGAAGCAATATCAGACCTTGGAAAAAATAAAACACTCAGTGGCGAAGTATCTTTCAAGCTGCACGACACTTATGGATTTCCTCTTGAACTGACTGAGGAAATTTGTGCAGAAAGATCAATTGAGGTCGACATTGAAGGATTTGAAGAAGCAATGACAAGCCAACAAGAGAGAGCTCGTTCAGCGCGAAAAGACGCAATAAATGCTGACGAGACAGGAGAGTTGAAGAAGGTTCTTGACGAAAAAGGTCCAACTAGTTTTGTAGGGTATGACAAAACTAGTTCTAATTCAACAGTCTCATATTTTGATGAAAATCTAATCATTCTTGATGAAACACCGTTCTATGCTGAGTCAGGCGGCCAGATAGGTGACACAGGAATAATGTCCACAGCAACTGGCAAAATCAGGATTGTTGACACGACTCTTGCCTTAGACACAATACATGTACATCAATATGAATTGTTAGAAGGACATTTAGAGTTGGGCCAACAGGCAAGCGCTGAAGTCCACCTTGAAAGACGATCGCGAATTCGACGTAACCATACAGCTACACACTTAATCCATTCGGCCTTAAGGGAAGTTTTGGGAGATCATGTTAAGCAACAAGGTTCATATGTGGGTTCAGATCGTTTACGTTTTGATTTCAGTCATTTTGAAGCGTTGACTGATGAGCAGATTTCCTCTGTCGAAGATCTGGTTAATTCTGAAATACTAAATAACCCCGAATGTCGTCATGAAGAAATGACGCGTGAGGAAGCTGAAGAAAAAGGTGCAATAGCTTTTTTCGGCGACAAATATGGGGAAACCGTCAGAGTTTTACAGGCAGGCGAAAAGTCTCTTGAGTTTTGTGGTGGAACGCATGTTTCGGCATTGGGTGACATTGGATTAGTGAAAATCGTTTCCGAAGGTTCTATAGGCTCCAACATTCGACGATTGGAAGCAGTCACCGGCACATCTTCTATTGAAAATTTGAGAGAAGCTGAGAGTTTCATTTCGAGCGCAGCAGACCTAGTAGGGGTGCCACTTGAAGACTTATTAGAAGGAATTCAGAGAAAAATGGATGAGCTTAAGTCTTTAAAAAGTGAAGTTAAAAATTTGAAACGTAAAGAAGCATTAGGGATGGTTAAAGAGCTTGCAGAAAACGCCGAAGATGGAATAGTCGTTTCAATAATTGAAAGTATAGATAGAGAAAGTTTGAGAGAGTTGGCAGTTGCCGTACGAGACCAAGAAGAGGTTAAAGCTGTGATACTAGGAACTGCACCAACTGATGGAGGCGCTGCTTTAATAGCTGCTGTTAAGGTCGATAGTGGTTTGAACGCTGGAACTATTTTGACTGAAGCAGCGAAAACAATAGGTGGTGGAGGAAGATCAAATGCTGAACTCACAGTAGTTGGTGGCAAAAGTCCAGAAAATCTTGAAGAAGCATTAGAGCAAGCTAGAGCAGTCGCCCACGCAGGTTGAGAAAATGAGAGCTTTAGGGATAGACCTTGGAGGCAAAAGGATCGGGATTGCAATCAGCGACAACGATGGAAAAGTGGCAACTCCTCTTCAAGTCTTAACGCGTTCAAAAAACACTAAAGAAGATCACAAAAAAATTAATGACCTAGTATCAGAATGGGAAGCAGAGTTTGTCGTAGTTGGGATGCCTTATTCACTAAATGGGGATAAAGGTCCAGCAGCTAAGGCAGTCGAGAAAGAAGTTGAAGAGCTGGCCTCTGTCGTATCAGTCCCGGTAGATGTACATGACGAGCGTTTGACAACGGTGATAGCAGCTCAGGAGTTGTCTTTGCAGGGTCTCGACAATAAGAGACAACGTAAAGTTATTGATCAGGTTGCTGCATCAGTGATTCTACAATCATGGTTAGACAACCGAGCTTGAACGGAGAATGGTGACAGACGAAACACCAATCGAAAAGCCCTATGAAGAAGAAAGTGACTTCGAAGAGTTTCACCTAGGCGACGACGACTATGAAATAAGATCTGATGTTCGATGGGTTCGCTACCGACCTCCCATGGGACCCATAGTTCGTTGGGGTTTAGTTGTTCTGGTTGTGCTCATCGTTTTTTTCAGTGGGTGGAGCAGACTTGAAAATTGGATTGATGATCAGGTTCAGCCAAGTCAAATATCAGGAATAGAAATCGAATTTTCAATAGAAGATGGGTGGACTACAAACGATGTGATAGCGACTTTGGGTGATCTGGAAATAATCGACAGCCCAACGATGTTCAGGCAATGGATGAGATGTCCTAGCGTGCTGAAAAGGTTTTTGAATTGTAATACAGGTGAAGACTATTCTTTTCAAGCAGGGCGATACCTGCTGAGAGAACACTCAAGTTTCCAAGACACAGTGGCAGAACTCAGAAAAGGTCCAATACCGGAAGAAGTTATAAGAGTAACGGTTCCTGAAGGGTTGACTGTAGATCAGATTACCAAACGTTTGCTAGAGGCATTGCCAACTTTCAACGAAGAGGAACTTCGGATTTCACTCCTAGACGATCGCTTAAAATGGGAGCACTATCCGTCTAATCTTTCATTTCTTTTAGCGGAAGGTTTATTATTTCCAGATACTTATCAATTAGACGAAGCTACAGTTTCAGATGAAATGGGTCTTTTGTTGCGGATGCATCGACAATTTTTGAGAGTTATTGAAGAAGAAGAAATAGAGAAAAAAACGCAAAGTCTTGGTATTACCCCGTATGAAGCTCTAATAATCGCATCATTAATTGAAGAAGAAGCACAACTAGCGAAAGAGAGACCAATGATATCGAGAGTGATCTACAACCGACTGCAAAGAGGATGGAGATTAGGTATCGATGCAACTTCTCGTTACGCCGTTGGTAAAACCGCAGGACAGGAACTTAGCATTGAGGACCTGGAATATGACTCTCCATGGAATACACGTGTTTCGCTGGGACTTCCACCAACGGCTATTTCGGCGCCTGGTAGAGCTTCAATTCAAGCAGCTCTCAACCCAGTGAAAGGCGAGTGGCTTTATTACGTTAGAACTGATCAAAATGGAGTAATAGGTGCTCACACATTTGCTATAACTTCAGAGGACTTTGAAAAAGCACGGAAAATATGTGTAAATAAAGATCTAGGATGCGGTTAGATCTGCGATAATTTTGGTATGAGTATCAGCGGTTCAACAATTTTGGTGGGAGTAATTGGAAGCCCGGTAAAGCATTCTTTATCGCCTGTAATACTTAATGCTGCTTTTAAAGAAGCAAAAATGGACTGGGTATACACAGCTTTTGAAACACCGGAAGAAGAGCTTACAGATGCCATCAAAGGGGTCAGAGCTTTGGGCATAGCCGGCCTTTCTGTAACGATGCCACACAAAGTTAAAGTCTGTGCTTTGCTTGATGAAATTAGTGATAGTGCGCAAACTTTGGAGGCTGTTAACTGCATCGTTAACGAAGGAGGGAAACTAAAAGGACACAACACAGACGGAGATGGTTTCATAGATGCCGTGAAGCATGATGCGGGCTTGGATGTAGCTGACAAAAAAGTTTTAATAATTGGATCAGGAGGATCAGCAAGATCAATAATCCATTCACTTGGCGAAGCAGGTGCAAGAGAAATAGCGGTCATTAATAGGACTAAAAAGAAAGCTCTTGATGCACTTGAGTTGGCTGGTTCAGTTGGAAGGCTTATATCAGAGGACAAAATTTCTGAAGCAGCTGAAGAAGCTGATTTGGTCATTAACGCGACGCCAATTGGCATGGCAGATACTGAGGAAATAACAAACTTTCCTATAGAACCAAATTTATTATCGAAAGGTCAGCTAGCTGTGGATCTGATCTATCACCCTATTTCAACTCCGTGGATGGAAGCTCTTAAGAATAGAAAAGTAGAAACCTACGGGGGTCTATCAATGTTGATTTTTCAAGCTGCAAAATCATTCAAACTCTGGACCGGCGAGGAGGCTCCAGTGGAGGCTATGAGAAAAGCAGCTTTGGATAAAATCGAAAAAAAGACATAAAAGAAAACATTTAACTAATCGTTTCAGTTGCTCGCCAGTAAATAGGTAATCTAAAGAGATGCCTAAAGAAAAATTACATCATGTTACTTTGGTTGGTCACATGGGTTCGGGTAAATCCACGATTGGGTCGTTACTCGGAAATTTGATGAACTGTGATCACGCTGATCTTGATTTAGTAATAGCAAATCAAGCAGGACGAAGCATAGGTGTAATTTTTGCAGAAAAAGGTGAGAATTTTTTTCGTGATCTTGAAGAAGAAGCTCTTAAAGCAAAACTTTTGACACTAGACCCTTTGGTTATTTCAACAGGTGGTGGGATTGTCGAAAGATCTTCAAATCGAATTCTTTTGCAAGAAAAGTCTTTTGTAATTTGGCTTCGTACAGATATAAAAACCTTAGCCAAGCGTGTAAGTAGACGTTCCTCCAGACCGCTTTTAAAAGGAAAAGATCCGTTAGAAGTGCTAACCAAACTCGATAAAGAAAGAGCAGGCCTTTACAAAGAAATAGCAGACTTGACTATAGATACCAACAATATGAAAGCTTCAAATGTTTCTGAATCGTTGTTCGATAGTTTAAAGTTGCGCTTAGGTGTAGAAAATGAATGAAGTAAAACTAGAGCTACCCAGCGGAATTTCATATCCGGTCATTATTGACAATGGGGCATTGAATAGGTTGCCGACTCTTATACCTTCTGGAGCCCGTCGCGCTGCAATCGTCACTCAATCAAAAATCGGAATAACCGTAGAACCCGGGATCGAACATAAAGTTTTCGAAATTGAAGATGGCGAGAAAGCCAAAACTTTAACAACAATAGGGGAACTTTGTAGTGCTTTTGCTTCGTGGGGTTTAACAAGATCTGACGTAATTGTAGGAGTAGGAGGAGGGGTAGTTACCGATGTTGCAGGATTTGCCGCTGCTACATACCACAGGGGAGTTTCCGTAATTCATGTAGCTACAACTCTTTTAGCTCAGATCGACGCCGCCATAGGTGGAAAAACAGGGGTAAATCTTCCGGAAGGAAAAAATTTAATAGGGTCCTTCTGGCAACCTAAAGGTGTTATTTGTGACCTTGATGCTTTGGACACACTTCCTGAAAGTGAACTGCGCTCAGGTATGGGCGAGTTAGCTAAGTACCATTTTTTGACTGGTGATCTACTTATTCAAATGGAGCTAAAAGATAGAGTTTCAAGGGCGGTGGAGATAAAAGCCGAGATCGTTGCCCAAGATGAAAAAGAGCAAGGTAAAAGGGCCTTGCTTAATTATGGCCATACTTTAGGCCATGCTATTGAAAATATTGGCAACTATGAAATTAAACACGGAGAAGCAGTGGCCATAGGACTTATTTATGCCGCCGAACTCGCTCATACTTTAGAACGTATAGGTCATGAAAGAGTTTTGGAGCATCGTCAAGTAGTGGAAAGCTATGGTCTTTCTAGTTCTTTACCTTCCTCAATGAGCAATGAGGATTTACTATTTGCAATGACAAGAGATAAAAAAGCAGTTGAAGGTTTTACCTTCGTTTTAGATGGCCCAAAAGGTTTAGAAGTAGTAAAAGGTATAGAAGAAATTCTTATAAAAGAAACTCTTGAAAAAGTTCGATGATTTTGACAAGGAAATGGAGGAAAATATGAGTGAGCCAATTTTATTACTTCTATCTGGACCGAACTTAAATCTTCTTGGAGAAAGAGAACCTGAGATTTACGGGGACGAGACCCTAGAAGATCACGTAGAAGCAGCTAAAAGTAAAGCGGCAGAAATTGGATTTTTGATTGAGCATTTTCAATCAAATCATGAAGGTGAACTTGTTGACTCGATCCACGATGCTCGAAACAGATGTTCAGGAATAATTATTAATCCGGGGGCTTTCACCCACTATGCATGGTCTATACATGATGCCTTGGCCAGCTTTGAAGGTCCGATCATAGAGCTACATATTTCTAATCCAGCATCAAGAGAGCCATGGAGACACACCTCTGTCGTGGCGCCGGTAAGCTCAGGTACCATCGCCGGTTTCGGGACAAAGGGTTATCAAATGGCAATTGACGCCATAGTAGGCATGATTAAAGAATGAAAAATAATTTAAATTCGGATTTCGATATGCGAGGTCGACTTTTGAGACTTTCCGAAAAATTTGAATCAGCGGGATGTGAAGCACTGTTAGTTACTTCACTTACGAACATTTACTACCTTTCAGGATTTACAGGTTCTGCAGGTCTGCTTTGGATTGACTCAGATAAAGCTTTACTTTTAGTTGATGGACGTTACGGAGAGCAGGCAGTTGAAGAGGTAGAAAAATCAGGTGCTCAGATTGAAGTTGAAATGGTTGGTTCGCAGCAGGCTAAAAGACTTAAGACTATTTCTAGAGCGACTAATCGTGTTGGACTTGAAGCTCAATCAGTTACATGGGCGAAGATGAAGAATTTAGAAGGTGTTTTTGAGAATTCAGAGTTGGTGTTCACCGAAGGTCTTGTAGAAGATCTAAGACAGATAAAAGATAAAGGTGAGATCTCTTTAATGAAAACAGCAGCAGAAATAGCTGACAAAGCACTAGCCGGTGTTTGGCCGATGCTTGAAACTGGAGTCACCGAAAAAGAAGTTTCTACGGCCTTAGATGAAATGATGATAAATCATGGAGCTGAAGGAAATGCTTTCGAAACAATTATTGCCGCGGGCCCCAATAGTGCACGTCCGCATGCAAGACCTGGTGACAGGATCCTGTCAGAAGGAGACCTAGTGGTCTGCGATATGGGGGCTCTTTACAAGAGCTACAGATCCGATATGACCCGCTCGACTCGGATAGGTGGTATCGGAACGGGTAAGCCAGCTGAAATGCTTGAGGTTGTTTTAGAAGCACAAAAAGCAGGATTAAAAACAGTAAAAGAAGGCGTACCAAATGCAGACGTTGATTCTGCGTGCAGGGAAGTACTAAAAGAAGCTGGTTTAGCGGAAGCATTTACTCATGGAACGGGCCACGGGGTCGGACTTGATATTCATGAGGCGCCCACGCTTTCTGGACTTACCACTGATACTCTTCGCTCAGGGCAAGTGGTGACAGTTGAACCGGGAGTTTATTTACCTGATGTCGGTGGTGTCAGATGGGAAGACACTGTGATAGTCACTGAAGAAGGTTGCGAGTTGTTAACCCACTCGCCGAAAATAATTTAATTACAAAAAGAAAAAAATGCCAGTTATAACAACAAATGACCTAAAAAATGGAATGACGCTTGAGTTAGAAAAAGAGTTGTATCAAGTTGTTGAGTTCCAACATGTGAAACCAGGAAAAGGTCACGCTTTCGTGCGAACTAAGTTAAGAGGCCTACAAAATGGTGTAGTAGTTGACAGGACTTTTAGAGCTGGAGAAAAAGTAGAACGAGCGATTATCGATAAACGCTCTATGCAGCTCTTATACAGAGATGGCAATGATTATGTATTCATGGATTCCGAATCTTTTGAACAGTTATCTATAGAGCCAAAAACTCTTGGCGATTCGGTCAATTATTTAGCAGAGCAAAGTGAAGCACAGATGTTAATGTTCGGAAGCGAAATTGTAGGAGTCGAATTACCGGCAGCGGTTGAACTGAAAATCGCTGAAACTGAACCTGGAGTTCAAGGTGACAGAGTTTCTGGAGCTAGAAAGCCTGCGACTCTTGAGACAGGACTAGTTGTTCAGGTGCCACTTTTTGTAGAACCAAATGAACAAGTGAAAATTGATACTAGAACTGGCGAATATCTAAGTCGTGTTTAACAATAACTACTGTCACCAAGAGGTTTGAGCAATGCCATCAGGGATTAGTAGCGGTTTTGGATCTAGACGTGAAGACAGGGAGACAGTGTTAGGAATTCTTTACGCAGCGGAAACCCAAGGAAGAGAAAATTTAGAAGTTCTGAATGAACAGCCAGTCGGTTCCGAGAGTTACGTTCATGATTTGATCGAGGGAATAGCATCAAAACGAGAGGAAATAGACTCACTCATCGAAAATAACGCTGAAGAATGGCGCTTAGAGCGGATGCCAGTTGTAGATCGAGCTGTATTGAGAGTAGCGGTACTTGAATTAATTAACTTTCCAGAAACGTCAATAGCTACAGTTATTAATGAGGCAGTAGAACTTGTCGGAGAATACTCAACGGAGAATTCCAAACGTTTTGTAAACGGACTACTTTCTCAAATAGCTGATCAAGTCAGACGATAGAAATTTTTTTAGATCATTTGATAAATGAGGATCATAAAATAAATTTCTTCTAAGCATTAATATGCAAACACCCTGCATACGCGTATATGGTAGTGCTTGGCCGTCAAATGAGTCCCAGTGAGGCTCATACGGATCAAGGAGATAAGGGCCTATGGCCGATCGAGAAAGACGTATGACGCCCCCCTTTGGGGGCGTTTTTGTTGCAAGCGCTCGTGTAATGACTCGAGACGACATGAGAAGAGCGATAAGACGCATGGCTCATGAAGTGATTGAAAGAAACCAAGGCTCTGAAGACATTCTTGTAGTCGGTCTGCAGACAGGTGGGGTCAAAGTAGCAAAAAGTCTTGTAAATGCACTAGAAGAGATTGAAGAAAGAAGAATTGAATACGGCTGTTTAGATGTTGCTTTGCATAGAGACGATATCGGTCTGAGACCGGTCGTTCCGGAAGCAGTCACAAAGTTGCCAGATCGGATAGATAGCAAAATAGTTGTAATTGTGGATGACGTTCTTTTTACAGGAAGAACGATCAGAGCTTCTCTTGACGCCATTTGCCATTTTGGTCGTCCTCGCTCAATTCAACTAGCGGTGATGGTTGATAGGGGTCATCGAGAATTACCTATAAGACCTGACTATGTAGGCAAAAATTTACCCACAAGGATTGATGAAGTAGTAGATGTGAGCGAAAAAGGGGTAGACCTCGGGGTGATGAGAAAATGAGTCTAGATATTGGAACTCCTCCAATGTTGAGCAAACATCTTCTCGGGATAGAAGGGACGACTAGAGAGCAACTTGAGTCAATTCTCGAATTGACTGATCGATTTGCGGAAATAGGGAAAAGGCCTATTCCTAAGGTTCCGGCATTAAGAGGAAGAACAGTAGCTTCAGTATTTTTTGAAGATTCGACTAGAACAAGGCTCTCATTTGAAGCTGCAGCGCGTCGCCTATCAGCAGACACACTAACATTTTCAGCGGGTTCATCTTCGCTTTCAAAAGGTGAAAGCCTCCGTGACACAGTGGAAGTAATAAGTTCTTATGGGGCGGATGTTTTGATAGTCAGACACAATATGGCGGGAACCGCTAAAAGAGTTTCAGAATGGACTGACGCTTCTGTCATAAATGCCGGAGATGGGTGCCATGAACACCCGACACAAGCGTTACTAGACTGTTATACATTAAAACAACAACGAGGATCGTTAGAAGGAATGTCGATTGGCATAGTAGGCGATATTAGGCATTCCCGTGTTGCCAGATCAAACATCTTAGCTTTTTCATCTTTGGGAGCAAAAGTCACACTTATTGCTCCACAGACCCTCTTACCCGCATCGATAGAAAAATGGCCGGTTGATGTTTCAAATGTTTTGGATGATGTAATTTCTGATCTGGATGCCTGCTACTTGCTCAGGATGCAGTCTGAGAGACACAGAAAAGGTCTGGTACCTTCTTTGCGAGAGTATGCGAAAGATTTTGGTTTAAATGCAAGAAGGTGTGAAATGCTTTCGAAAGATGCATTAATACTTCACCCAGGTCCTACGAATCAAGGAGTAGAAATTACTGCTGAAGTGTCAACGGACTCAAGGTCCATAATTCTTGACCAAGTAACAAATGGAGTTTCCTTAAGAATGGCAGTTCTTTTTATGCTTCTGGGACAGTATGAAACATCCCAACAGGATGAGGTGTAGAAATGGGCCTCGTTTTAAAGGGAGGAAAGATTCTTGATAGAAAAGGTGAAAGATCTCTAGATGTGTCTATCGGTTCAGACGGAAAAATTTTAGATACTGGGAAAAAATTAGAAGGAGATATTGAAGTTGACTGTTCAGGTTGTGTAATCACATCTGGACTAGTGGATCTTCATGTGCATCTTCGAGAACCGGGAGATGAAGAAGCAGAGACTATAGAAACAGGTGCGCGGTCAGGGGCAATGGGAGGTTTTACGGCGCTTGTTGCAATGCCAAATACCGAGCCTGCAACTGATTGTCTTGCGGTGGTTGAACAAATTAAAACTCTTGGAAAAAAATCGTCTTGTGAAATTATCCCATCTGCTGCAATGACGGTAGGGCGAAAAGGTAAAGAAATGGTTCAGATGGGAGAACTAGTAGATAATGGAATTGGAATATTTACTGACGATGGAACAGGCGTGCAAGATCCGCAACTTATGCGCCGTTTGATGGAATACAGCACAGGTCTTGAGTCTCGACTAGGCAGACCCGTAGTCTTAGCTCAACATTGTGAAGTTCATGAACTAGCTGAAGGTGGCCATATGCATGAAGGGGAATGGTCTTCGTTTTTGGGAATACCCGGGCAACCTTCAGAGGCTGAAGAATTGATGGTCCTACGCGATATAGCATTGTCAAAAATGACAGGAGCAAGAATCCATTTTCAACACCTTTCAACGTTGGGTTCAGTGCAAATGGTGAGAGAAGCTAAAGCCGCTGGTCTTCCCGTTACAGCTGAAGCAACCACACATCATTTCACCCTTACAGACTCCGCATGTAGCTGCTACGACCCTGTTTTTAAGGTTCATCCTCCTCTGAGAACAGAATCCGACGTAAGAGCGGTAAAAGAAGGGCTTGCGGACGGAACTATTGATGCAATCGCAACAGACCATGCACCTCATAGCCAACACTCCAAGGAAATGTCATTTGATCAAGCTCCACCTGGGATGCTTGGACTGGAAACAGCACTATCTCTTTCTCTTGAACACAGTGGACTCGATTTACCAGAAGTACTGGGACTGCTTTCTTGGCAGCCAGCGAAAATAGCCGGGGTAGATGATCGTCACGGGATGACAGTTGAGAGAAACAACTCAGCGAACCTTTGCGTAATTGACCTAGATGAGAAATGGACAGTTTCAGGGAAAGAAATGTTGAGCAGGAGCTCAAACACGCCATATGAAGGATGGAACTTAAGAGGACGCGTCCGCCACACCATAAATAACGGACGTCTAGTTGTTTTTGATGGAGAATCTATCAAGTGAAGAAAGACAAAGACAAAGACAAATTAGTTGAAGCACATTTAGTTCTTGCAGATGGAACGATTTTTAAGGGAGAGATGGTCGGGACTGCACCTGAAGCAGGACTTGTTTCAGGAGAAGTCGTATTCAACACGGTTCTAAGTGGATATCAAGAAGTGATAACAGACCCTTCATACGCTGGGCAGATAATTACTTTCACTTATCCACATATCGGTAATTATGGTGTTAACGCCGATGATAATGAAAGTTCTAAACCTTTCTGTAGAGGCATAGTGGTAAGAGATTTGAGCAGAAGACACAGTAATTGGAGAGCGACTCAAAGTCTCGATGAAATGCTTACTTCAAGGGGAATAGCTGGAATAACTGGTATAGACACTCGTCGGTTAACCCGGCATATAAGAAACCTAGGTGCTATGCCAGGCGCGTTTGGGACTGTTGATATTGAAAAATTAAAACTTGCTGCAATAGAAGAACCAGGAACCGACAACATAGATCTAGTAAAAACAGTGACTTGTCGCGAAATGTACAAAGTTTCTTCGACTGGAGGTAAGAGGAAAATTGTCGCCTATGACTTTGGTATAAAATCGACCATTCTTCGTCACTTATCAAATCTGGGTGAAATTACAGTAGTGCCTGCGGACACCACGTCTGAAGTTGTTTTAGATATGAAGCCGGATGGAGTTTTTCTATCGAATGGACCTGGGGATCCAGAACCTTTGGATTATGTCAGAGAAAATATAAAAAAGATTCTTGGAAAGGTGCCTATCTTTGGGATTTGCTTAGGTCATCAACTTTTAGCGGAAACTTTAGGAGCCGAAATTTTCAAGCTCCCATTCGGGCACCACGGAGGCAATCACCCGGTAAGGAATGTAAAAACTGGCATGGTCGAGATAACCAGCCAAAACCATAACTACTGCGTCGTAGAAAGTTCCATTCAAGATGCGGAAGTGACTCACATTAATTTAAACGATGGAACTATAGCTGGTATTAACTGTCTTAAAGCTCCAGCTTTCAGTGTGCAGTACCATCCTGAAGCTGGGCCTGGGCCTCACGATAGTAGTTATCTTTTTGAACAATTCGAAGATCTTTTGGGTAGAGCGGGATAAATCTGATGCCCAGAAGAGAAGACATAAACAGCATTCTTCTAATCGGATCAGGTCCAATAGTGATTGGGCAGGCATGCGAATTTGACTATTCAGGGACTCAAGCATGCCGTGTCCTAAAAGAGGAAGGGTACCGAGTAATACTTGCTAATTCGAATCCAGCAACGATTATGACAGACCCAGATTTCGCTGATGCCACTTACATAGAACCTTTAAGAATAGATGTAATAAAGAGAATTATTGAAAAAGAAAATCCTGATGCTTTATTGCCAACACTTGGCGGTCAGACAGCTCTAAACCTTGCTCGCGAACTAGCAGAAGAGGGGATCCTGGAAAAAAATAATGTCGAACTCATTGGTGCAGATGCAGATGCAATCGCAACTGCAGAAGACCGAGAAAAATTTAAAATAGCAATGACAGAAATTGGACTTGGAGTTCCGGCTTCAGGAGTTGCCCGAAACATAGAAGAAGCACGTGAAATTGCTAAAAAAGTTGGTTTACCTTTGATAATTAGACCCGCCTACATTCTGGGGGGCAAAGGCACAGGCATAGCTTCAACAAACGAAGAGTTTGAACAAATAGCAAAACGAGGTATCGAAGCCAGCCCTATCGATGAAATCCTAATTGAGAAATCAATAGCAGGTTGGAAAGAATTCGAACTCGAGGTGATGCGTGACAGGGCAGATAATTGTGTTGTCATATGTTCAATCGAAAATTTAGACCCGATGGGTGTACACACCGGTGACTCTATAACAGTTGCTCCTGCACAAACACTTACTGATATCGAGTATCAAGTAATGAGAGATGCGGCGTTCGCGTGTTTGCGTCGTGTTGGAGTAGAAACAGGTGGTTCCAACGTTCAGTTTGCTGTAAATCCAAATACTGGGGAACAAGTAGTTATAGAAATGAATCCCAGAGTAAGTAGATCTTCAGCTTTAGCTTCGAAGGCAACAGGTTTCCCAATTGCAAAAATTGCTACTCAATTAGCTATTGGATACACACTGGACGAGATAACCAACGATATAACAAAAGAAACTCCTGCAGCGTTCGAGCCAAGCATCGATTATGTAGTTACAAAAATTCCACGATGGACTTTTGAAAAATTTCCTGGTTCGTCAGGAGTTTTGGGAACATCAATGCAATCTGTAGGAGAAGTGATGTCTATTGGTAGGACTTTCCCAGAGTCTTTACAAAAAGGTATGAGGTCGCTCGAAAATGGGCGCCAAGGACTTAACGCTGATCCAGGTGAGCAAAAATTTTCAGAAATAGAAGATGAAATTCTGATTAAAAAAGTAGCTATCCCGACACCGGAGCGTCTCTTCCAGCTCGAAGCATTACTTCAGCGAGGTTATTCAGTGGAGAGGATTCATGAAGAAACATTTATAGACCCATGGTTTATTGACCAGATATCAATAATTACAGAAGAAAGAATGGCTCTTGAGAAACGAACACCAGAAGAACTAACGCCAACTGAATGGAAAAGAGCAAAACAGATAGGTTTCTCAGATGCACAACTTTCATACATCTGGAGAAGCACATCACAAAAAGTAAGAGAATTTCGGGAAAAAGCTGGTGTATGGCCAACATATAAAACAGTAGATACATGTGCGGCAGAGTTCTCTTCTGAAACCCCATATCACTACTCAACTTGGGAAGATGAAAATGAAGTATCACCTTCAGAAAGACCTAAAGTAATTATTTTAGGAGCTGGTCCAAATCGAATCGGCCAAGGAATCGAATTTGACTACTGCTGTGTTCACGCAAGTTTTGCCTTAAGTGAAGCTGGTTATGAGACGGTAATGGTAAATTGCAACCCAGAGACAGTCTCGACGGATTATGACACCAGTGATCGACTTTATTTCGAACCACTGACTTATGAAGACGTAAAAAACATAATCGATGTAGAAAAGCCTGAAGCAATAATTGTTTCCTTAGGCGGTCAAACTCCTCTTAAATTAGCAGGACTTCTCCCTCCAGAATTAGTTGCGGGTACAAGTCCTGAATCAATTGATCGAGCGGAGGATCGAGAAAACTGGAACCATCTTTGCGAGGATCTGGGAATTCTCCAACCACCAGGAGGAACCGCAAAGAATTTTAAAGAGGCTCTTCAAGTAACTAAAAAAGTTGACTATCCAGTTTTGGTTAGACCCTCTTACGTTTTAGGGGGCAGAGCGATGGAGATCGTATACGACGATGACCAGCTTAAAAAAACTATGGAAGAAATGAAGCGTTTCGGAAGTTTGGGGATAGAAGGAGGCTTATCAGCCGAAAGGCCAGTTCTTATTGATCGATTTCTTGAAGATGCAACTGAGGTAGATGTTGATGCTGTGCGTGATCATGAAGGAGATGTTCTTATTGGTGCCGTAATGGAACATGTTGAAGAAGCGGGCATACATAGCGGAGATAGCGCTTGTGTGATACCACCTCCGAATCTTAAAGAAGAAATAGTGACACTTATAGAAAGCCACACCAAGAAAATTGCAGACGCTCTCGATGTGAAAGGCTTAATAAACGTTCAGTATGCGGTAAAAGACAATGAAGTCTACGTAATCGAAGCTAATCCGAGAGCTTCACGAACAGTTCCTTTCGTGGCTAAAGCTACAGGAATCCCCCTTGCAAAAATCGCCAGTCGAGTGATGATGCGTACTTCGTTGAAAAAATTACGTGAAGAAGGTCTTCTACAAGAAGCAGTCAAGGGTGATCACGTTTCGGTCAAAGAAGCTGTCTTGCCTTTCAATCGTTTTCCTGAAGCAGATCCGGTCTTAGGACCCGAGATGCGCTCCACAGGCGAAGTAATGGGAATTGATCTTACCCCTGGATTAGCTTTTGCAAAATCACAGATAGCAGCTGGAGGAGCACTCCCAACTGAAGGAACAGTTTTTATGTCTCTTGCTGACCGTGATAAAAGTTCAGGATTAGAAGCAGCTAAAGGCTTTTTAAGACTTGGTTTGGAAATAGTAGCTACTAGAGGAACAGCAGATTATCTAGAGGAAAATGGAATACATATCACTGACCGAGTAGCAAAGATAGGAGAAGAAGGAACCGACGCTGTCCGTTTGATCAGATCGGGCAAAATTCAACTTGTAGTAAATAGTCCTCGTGGACGAGGCCCAAGAACAGATGGTGATCATATAAGAGGTGCTGCCGCAGCGGAAGACATACCCCTACTAACGACGGTTGCAGCTGCGCTTGCTGCTGTGAAAGGCTTAATGGATTGGAATGACTATCCTCTCTCCGTTAGATCTCTTCAGGAATACCATCGAGGAGTTTTCAAATCAGAAGTGACGGAAAATGAGTAATGAAAACAACTAAAGCAAATATAGATTTGACGACTAATTTAGGATCTGTAACTCTGCCAAACCCCGTAATGACAGCTTCAGGAACAGCAGGTTATGGAAGTGAATTATCTGAATATATGGATTTGCAAGAAATTGGGGCAATAGTAGTTAAGTCACTTCATGCAGATAAATGGGAAGGTAACGCATCACCGAGACTTCATCCAACATCATCAGGCATGTTGAATAGCGTTGGGCTCCAAGGTCCCGGAGTTAAGGCTTGGGTAGAGGAAAAGTTGCCCTCGTTAAAGAACTCTAATACTCGTATAGTCGCAAGTATTTGGGGTTCGACGGTAAGAGAGTTTACTGAAGCGGCTTTTCTTTTGCGAAATGCGCCCCCCGAAGTTGTAGCAATAGAAGTCAACGCTTCGTGTCCTAACTTGGAAGATCGAAGAAAACTATTTTCACATTCGATCCAAGGCATAACGGAAGTAGTTGAAGCAGCAAATGTTGTGAAAAAACCTCTTTGGGCAAAACTCAGTCCCAATACACCTGAATTGCCAGATATTGCAGAAGCAGCCCATAAGGCAGGAGCCGAAGCTGTCGTAATAGCAAACACCGTTCTAGGGATGGCAATTGATGTTGAATCACGAAAACCAATTTTAGGAGCTAAGCGGGGAGGTCTATCAGGTCCAGCAATAAAGCCAATTGCTATTCGAGCAGTTTATGACACTCACGAGGCACATCCCGAATTACCGATTATCGGTGTCGGTGGTATTAACAGCGCTAAAGATGCATTGGAATTTATTCTCGCAGGAGCAACAGGATTGCAGATAGGTACAGCAATTTTTAGAGACCCAAGAATTTGTAAAAAAGTTATAGAAGGACTTTCAAAATGGTGTGAACTTAACAAAGTTAAAAAAATCAGCGACTTGATTGGAGGCGCACATGACTGATAAATATGAGTCATTAGACGAATTATTCGAAGACGAAGAATTCGAAATTAGTGAAGAGTCAGAAGACAATGTTCCGCTAGAGATAAAAAGCCGTCTTGCTTTGGCACTAGACGTCGACGATTTGATCGATGCTAGACGCCTTGCCGGCTCCCTATTTGATTTTTTTGGGACAGTAAAAGTTGGTTTGGAACTATATACAGCATCGGGGCCTGATTCAGTAGGAGTCTTCACTGAGGCGGGTTTTGATGTTTTTTGCGATTTAAAACTACATGATATCCCGACAACAGTTCATAAGGCAGCTCGTGTTGTTGGTTCAGTAGGGGCACGGTGGGTAACAGTGCATGCTGCAGGAGGAGAAGAAATGCTCAAAGCGGCGGTAGACGGTTTAAGAGAAGGAGCAGAAAGTGTAGGTCTGCCGAATCCTGGTGTTTTAGGAGTTACAGTTTTGACTAGTGACTCTATAAAAAATGAAGAGACGATAATTTCACGCTGTGAAAATGCTTTAAACGCAGGTTGTGAAGGAATTATTTGTGCTGCTCCTGACCTTGAAGCCACATCCAGATTCTCCGACAATCTAATCAGAGTTGTTCCAGGTCTGAGAATGCCCGGTGGTGATAATCATGACCAAGTGAGGGTAGCCACACCTATAGAGGCAATTAGTGCTGGAGCTGACATGTTGGTGATAGGACGGATGGTGACGGAGGCCGAAAATCCTATAGAGGCTTCTGAAGAATTAGTAAGTGAGCTTTTAGGCTAAAAAATTTTGCTTCTGCAAAATGCAAATTTTTCAAAGATTGCCTACTATGGTCATCCCATGAACCGTCCTCCACTACTCACAGATGAACAGAGACGCCAAGCCCTGATAAAGGCAGCAGAAGCTAGAAGATTACGCGCTGAGATTAAAGAACTTCTAAAAACGGGATCTTTGTCTCTGGAAGATTTGTTGGAACGTTCCGACGCTGATGAAAGTCTGGGTCGAATGAAAGTTCTTACAGTTTTGGAGTCATTGCCTCGACTCGGCAAAGTAAAAGCGCGCAGGACTATGGAAGAGATAGGCATAAGTGAAAGTCGTCGATTACGTGGTTTAGGTGCTCAACAACGAGCTTTACTTTTATCACGTTTTGCGATCAACCGTGACACCTGAAGGAACGAAGACACTTTGATTATTGTGATATCAGGCCCCGGAGGCGTAGGCAAGGGAACGATAGTGCGTGAGTTATGTGAACGAGACTCGAAACTTGCGGTAAGCAGGTCATGGACAACGAGAAAACCTCGTGTGGATGATAAAGATGATTCATATTTTTTTGTCAATGATGAAGCGTTCAATAAACACAAAGACAAGGGTGGCTTTATCGAATGGAATGAGTTTCTGGGGTTCATGTATGGCACCCCTATGCCTGACTTTAATGATACAAGAGACTTGATTTTAGAAATAGATGTTTCAGGAGGACGT
>MDTB01050738.1_pt1 | contig 33604 bp, 30 predicted proteins | sample 811161 | NCBI WGS metagenome assembly MDTB01 (sample SAMN05326650, study PRJNA326480) | marine metagenome | isolation source: seawater | place: Mediterranean Sea | collected 2009 | reverse complement strand
TTTTTTCTGATGTTTTTTCTCATTTTTTTTGGACCAGATTGTCAGTTTCTCTATTTCTTGAATAATAGTTTCTAACGATGCGCTTTCAACCAGTTTGGCGGGGATATCTGGGGCTTGCGGAAATTTTTCTTTGATTGATAAAAAGCGTTTTTCATAGTCTTGATATGCTTTTAATTTTATCTCAGCATTATGAGCATTCACACGATCTAACCCTACCAATGCTTCAATTCGTCTTGTACCTTGTGCTACTGCCGATTCAGAAATAATTTTAAAAGCTTGCAGATGACTGGTACTCGTTACGTGATTTCCGCCACAAAGTTCAATTGAAATATTTGGAATATCAACCACGCGTACAACATCCCCATATTTTTCGCCAAACATGGCATGGGCACCCATGGCTTTTGCTTTTTCAATGGGGGCTTCAGAAATATTAACGGGATGATTTTCTTCAATGCACTTCTGTACAAATGCTGAAATCTTTGACAATTCTGATTTGGACACCGCTTTCCCATACGTAAAATCAAAGCGTAACCGATTTACATCCACTAAAGAACCCGCCTGCTGAACTTGATCCCCCAATACTTTTCGCAACCCTTCATGCAGTAAATGTGTCCCTGTATGATGCTGCGCAATACCAAAACGCTGTTCCTTATTTATAGGAATTCGCGCTTCTCCACCACCGGGTTGATCAATGTAGACACCTTCAGATACGTCTTCTACAATTGAACTCATCGCTTCGATGGATTCGTCTTTCCCATCTGATAATGTTTCATTTCTCGCTTTCCTGGATCGTTCACGTTGTTCGTTTAGTGCAGCTTCAAATCCATTTTGATCCACTTTAAAATCAATTTCTGTTGCCATTACTTGGGTTAAATCTAATGGAAAGCCGTAGGTGTCATACAATTTAAATGCCACATCTCCAGAAATTAATGACTGATTTTCTTTTTTCAAATCAATTATTACTTGATCAAAAAGCTTTAAACCAGATTGAACGGTACGTAAAAACTGAACTTCTTCGGCGTGAATTAGTTCAGAGATGTATTCAGAACGCTTACCAATATTTTCAAAATATCCACCGAGGGATTCATGAACCACAGGAATTAAGCGATACAAAAACGGCTCCTTTTTTCCTGCTTGTGAAGCGAACCGTAAAGCTCTTCGTATTAAACGGCGTAGTACATACCCCCGCCCCTCATTTGACGGCAGAACATTATCTGAAATACCAAAGGATACTGTTCGAATATGATCTGAAATAACCCGATGCAATACACCTTCACTGCCTTGCATGTAAGGCACCTTTACGGCGTCTTCAATTGCGGCAATCAATAATTGAAAGCAATCTGTATCATAATTTGAATTTACATTTTGGAGCTGTGCTGTGAGTCGTTCTAATCCAGCACCAGTGTCAATGTGCCGATTAGGCAATGGTTTTAACGCTCCATTTTCTTGACGATCATATTGGATAAATACTAAATTCCAAAGCTCCATGTAACGATTTGACAACCCATCGCTTGTATCATCTCGTTCAACTGGCAGCCCTTTCTCTGGATTTAAATCAAGATGGACTTCAGAACATGGACCACACGGACCTGTTTTTCCCATTTCCCAAAAATTATCTTTTTTTCCACACCGCACAATATGATTTGGGTCAATGTCAGTAACCGTTCGCCATAATTCAGCAGCTTCTTCATCGTCATTATATACAGTTGCCAATAAGTGTTGTTTTGGTAGTTTATAAACTTCCGTTAATAACTCCCATGCCCATTGAATCGCTTCTCTTTTGTAATAATCACCAAAGGACCAATTGCCTAACATTTCAAATGATGTATGGTGGTAGGTATCGAGACCGACATCTTCTAAATCATTGTGTTTCCCTGATACACGAATGCAGGGTTGGGAATTAACAACACGTTTAACCTTAGGAACTTCAGTGCCTAAAAAAAATGATTTAAATTGATTCATTCCCGCATTGGTAAATAGCAATGTGGGATCATTGATGGGGACAACTGGTGCCGCAGATACGACATCATGTTGTTTTGATTTAAAAAAATCAATAAATGCTTGACGGACTTCAAACGATTTCATGAATGATTTTTACGTTTGGGCCATTTTCGAATGAGAGATAACCAACCCGCGACATCTGAAATTGTTTCAATACGCTCGAGTAACTTTCTTACGCGCAGCGCAATCGCAACTAATTGAACACCAAATACAATTCCAATGATTAATAATGCAACTCCCAATAAAGGAATCAAAACATCAATCAAATCATTTACGGTCATTTATCTTCGCTAACAAAAATGTCTTCCGCACTTATTTTCTGATTCTCTTTAATTATTTCACCCAATTTATCAAATCCACTTTCAATGGACTTTTTAGTTTTTTCAATTAATTCTTCTGTTGTTTCTTTGGTTGCTTCAATTACGTCTTCATTATCATCTCGTAGTGTTTTTAGTTTTGTTTGAATTTCTTTTCGTGATGTTGGTGCTGCTAGAAAAATGGATACCCCAGCTAAAATTGCTCCAAAAATTACGCCTTCAATAAAACCTCCACGATTTGACATGCTAACCTCCTAAGAAAAATTGTACACCTATTATATCGATTAAAATCATATTTTCATAGAGTAATTAAAATTTTATATTATCAATCAAACGAATATTATCAACATAAACAGCTGCGCAACAATGATCTCCTGGCATTATAGTACTCCGAACTAAACGTCCAGTACTTGGTCGAAACACATCCACATAATCCCCCTTTAATCCTCGACCTTCTAATTCAGCGGCTAAAAATTGACGAGCACGCTGAACACTCCAATTGTTTTTTCTTACATGCAACTTTATATCGTGAAGCGCTCGTGATAAATTCAATGCTTTTTGATAGCCATCATCATCTAAATATTCATTTCTTGAGCTTAATGCGAGGCCATTCTCATCACGAATCGTTGGGCAGGAAACCACATTAATATTTAAATTTAAATCGTTTACCATTTTTTGAACAATGACCATTTGCTGCAAGTCTTTTTCGCCAAAATATGCATGGGTTGGTTGAACCAAACCGAATAAACGTTCGACCACATTGCAAACTCCATAAAAAAAATGGGGGCGCGACTTTCCACAAAGGATTTCGGCTAAAAACTTTTCAGGTTTGTATTTCGCAGTTCGATCTTGATTGGGATAAACTGTATCTTGATTTGGTGTAAAAACAGCTTGAACACCCAATCGCTCACATAGTTTAAGATCCTGGTCGATAATTCGTGGGTATTGTGCATAATCTTCTGATGGTGCAAACTGTGTCGGGTTTATAAAAACTGACACAATGGTTGTGTCACAATTATTTATTGCATTTAAAATTAATGACTCATGTCCTTCATGCAATGCGCCCATGGTGGGAACAAAACCAACTGATCCTGATGCATTACTTCGAAACGCCTCTAATTCTTCACGCGTCTTAATTTGAATCACTTTTTTTTACGTGATGATTTTTTAGGCGCCGTATTAATGATTTCCAAACAATCGTCAACGGTTAAGGCTTTTGGGTCTTTATCTTTAGGAATTTTGTAATTTTTCTTCTTAAATGCAATGTATGGACCATAGCGACCATTTAATACTTTTAATGGGTCGCCATCTTTTTCAAACGAATGAATTTCTCGATTGGCCCGCTCACTCTCTGTTTCTTTAATTAACTCAATTGCATCATTAAGATTCTCAATACTGTTACTTTTCATGGAATAATTTTTTTGTCCGTGTTTAATATAGATGCCATAACGACCAATATTGATTGAAACAGGTTCACCATCGTAATCTCCGAGTTCAATTGGATAAGCCAAACATTCCAATGCCTCTTCCAGTGTTAACGTTGTGTATTTCAATCCTTTTTTAAGCGAAATTGAACGCTTGTCTTCGTCGTCATTTTCACCCAATTGGACGAATGGGCCATAACGACCAATTTTTGAATAGATTGGTTTCCCGCTTTCCGGGTCATCCCCAAGGTGGCGTTCTTCATTGATTCGTTCATCATCCGCTTCTGCAGATTCGATTTTGGGATGGAACTTTTTATAGAAACGTTTCAACATTTCTTTCCAGTCTAAATCGTCTGTTAAAATCTCATCAAACTCCGCTTCAATTTCAGCGGTGAATTGATAATTCATTACGCGATCAAAATGACCGACAAGATAATCGGTAACCAACGTACCGATGTCTGTTGGTTGCAACTTTCCTTTATCGTTGCCATAACCTTCTTCTTCTGTTGTTTCAGAGACTTGATTATTTTCTCGAACAAGAATAATTACATCTCTTTTTTTACCCTCAGACTCAATTCTTTCGACATATTCACGCTTTTGAATTGTTGTAATTGTTGGAGCATACGTACTGGGTCGCCCAATCCCCAATTCTTCAAGTTTTTTTACCAGACTTGCTTCAGTATATCGTGCCGGAGGCCTTGAAAATTTTTGTCGGGCTTGAATCATGTTTTCTGACAACGCTTGACCTTCTTTAACATTTGGCAACACCTTATCTTTACTTGATGTTGGGTATACTTTTAAGAACCCATCAAATGAAACAACTTCACCTTTCGCTTCAAAAAACTCATTATTCACTGGAATTTTTACATTTGTTTTCAATAATTTTGCTGCACTCATTTGACTAGCAACAGTGCGTTGCCAGATGAGTTGATACAAACGCTTTTCACCATCGTCGTTGCCAGCCTCTGTTGTATTTGCATTTGTCGGACGAATTGCCTCATGGGCTTCTTGAGCACCTTTTATTTTTGATTGATAATCACGGTCATGGTGATAATTTTTACCATAGCGAGATGTAATAAAAGATAATATTCCTTTTTTTGCATCTGCGGATAACGTTGTTCCATCGGTTCGCATGTATGTAATATGTCCAGCTTCATATAAGCGTTGAGCAAGCGTCATTGTTTTTGACACGGAATAACCCAAACGGGATGATGCCTCTTGTTGCAATGAACTGGTGGTAAATGGTGGACGTGGTGAGCGTGATGCCTCTTTTTGATCCACGGCTGAAATTTTAAATTCAAAATTTGAAAGCGCATTAAGAAATCCTGCCGCCTCATCTTTTGATTTAAATTCTTTTGAATATTCGGCATCGATTGTATCGTCACCAATGCTAAAGCTCGCTGTTACTTTATAGGATTCTTCAAGCTCAAACCCATTGATGTCTTTTTCTTTTTCAACAATGAGCCGAACGGCAACGGATTGAACTCGCCCAGCAGACAATCCACGTTTTAACTTCTTCCAAAGAATTGGGGACATTTCATATCCCACAACACGATCAAGAATACGTCTGGCTTGTTGAGCATTAACCAGTGCTTCGTTTATATCCCGTGGGGATTCGATGGCTTTTAAGACCGCATTTTTAGTAATTTCATTAAAAACAATTCGTTTCATTTTTTTCAACGGAACATTAATTGATTTTAAAACATGCCAAGCAATTGCTTCTCCTTCACGATCCGGGTCTGTTGCTAGCCAAACAAGCTCAACATCTTTTGCTTTTTTCTTTAAATCAGATATTAACTTTTTTTTATCTTGGATGACGGTATATTCTGGTTCAAATGTTGTTAAATCAACCCCCATCGATTCGGACGGTAAATCTCGAACATGACCATAACAAGCAACGACAGAATATTCTTTACCCAGGTATTTTTCTATAGTTTTTGCTTTTGCAGGAGATTCAACAATAACAAGATGTTTGCTCATAAACTCCGATTATGAAAAAACATTATCACTCTGTCAACATTATTTTTAGGATCTTAGAAATAGTTTATCCAATTGTACTTCGCTCATTTTGACATACAATGGCCGACCATGGGGGCAGGTAAATTGGGTGTTTGAATTTATGCAGGACTCGATTAATGCTTGAATTTCAGTATCGTGCAGCCGTTGTCCAGCTTTAACTGCGGCTTTGCAGGCCTTTTGTTGTAAAAATGCTGTTTTTTCTGTTTCATCCAGTGCATTTAATGCTGTGGAATTTTCAGAAGACAACCAGTCTTGAAGCCATGTTTTAATTTTTACAGTCGAAAAAAATTGAGGCATTTCGCGCAAAATAAATGATTTATTGTCAAATTGCTCAAAATCAAGACCGACTGATTTTATTAAAGGAACAATTAAACGGATCGCGTCAATTTCACAGGGTTCAAACTCAATGTATTCAGGAACCAATAATGGCATTGAAATAATGGCATTGGCATCGTACTCCGTTTTAAACTGATCATATAAAATTCGTTCATGAACCGCGTGTTGATCAAAAATTAAAAGTTCATCATTTAATGGCACAATTATAAATTTATTATTGAAACGAATCCAGTTAATAGTTGGCCGAGTTGGAATCATTGTTTGCTGATCGACCAATGTTGATGTTGATTTAATTGCCAACGGCATTTGATCTATTTTTAAAGGTACTGATTTTAAACCAATAAGCGATTCACTTTTTTTTTCAGATGCATACTCAACATGTTCAGCACTGATTATAGCTGAGGGGGCATTAGGAACCTGATCTAAAGCATTTCTCCAGGTCATTGAGGGTTTTATAACAGTCGCTTGAATCGCTCGTTTAATTGCGATAAAAACATGATCCATATCCGTAAACTTAACATCTTCTTTTTTGGGATGAATGTTGATATCTACATCATTGGTTTTTAAACTAATATTGCAAACCACTGCTGGATACGTCTGCTTGGGCATCAAATCAATCAATGCTGTATCTAGCGCTCTAAAAAACATTGGTGATTTTACAATGCGGCCATTTACACTAAACCAACACTTTGCGCGATTTTTGAATCGTTGATTTGGACTTGTAATTGCACCCGAAACACGAACCCCATGTGATGACTTATCAAATTCTAACCAATCCTCAGATTTTAAATTTAATTTTTCAATGCATTGCTCAATGCATGATTTTTGTCCAAGTGTTGAATAAATAAGGGCATTGTTATTTCGCAATTCAAATTGAATTTTAGGATAGTGAAAACTAAACTGTTGTACCAATCGGGTGATTTGATTCATTTCAGAAGCTGGTTTTTTTAAAAAACGGTAGCGTACTGGAATTTTTTTAAATAAATGAGCGATGGTAATGGTTGTACCAATTGCACGTGCCTTGGATTTTACGGTGGGCTCTTGCCCCGGTTGTTTTTGCAGAATAGCGCCTATTTGATCGCTATTATGAAAAGACTCAATTGTAACTTCAGCAACCTCTGCCATACTTGCTAACGCTTCTCCTCTAAACCCCATTGTTAAGACTGATTCTAAATCATTAAATTCAACCAACTTTGATGTTGCATGAGGAGTCACTGTAAGCAACATGTCTTGATTCAGAATTCCCCGTCCATTATCTTCTACAGATAGTTCTGCAATGCCACCTTGAATTGCAAAAACTCGAATAATTGTTGCCTGCGCGTCAATTGCGTTTTCAATTAACTCTTTTACAATCGATGCTGGGCGATCAATAATTTCGCCTGCCGCCAGTTTAAGAATGGTTGATTGATCTAATTTTTTTATTTGAGACATTGGCTTATTTTACATGAATTCATAACAAACTTGTAGAAAATACAATCTTTATTTTTGAAGCTTAAGCCAATTGCCACCCGTTAGAAAATAATCATTTACATGCTTTATAAAAGATCGGCGATTATTTGCTGTATCTGGATCCTCAGCATTAATCAATACCTTCTCAAAATATGTCGACAATGTTTGGCAAAATGTGAGTGTTTCAGACATGTCATCTGCTGCAACACTAAATTTGTTTCGCTTATTCCTTAAACCAATAAAAGAGTCATAGGCTTCACTTTCAATGTCATGTTCAAATAACTGATTTGAAATCAATGCATCGCCATCATAATTCGTTATGATTTTTGCGACTCTTGTTGTTGTTTCGAGCAATAAATTATAACTCCCGGGGTTTTTTTGTTTCAACGACACAAGTGCCAATGCTGATTCATACGCTTTTAATGGCGCCATTAATAAACGCTTCAGGTTTAATTGAATCATGTCTGCAGGAATATTATTTTCTTGAAACACAGTTTCAACACGCGTTATGAAAAAGTTGCGGCATTTTTGAGTATTTTCCCCAATTTTCTTTTCAAGTGTTAATGTTGCATCTTCAAGAAGAAGTTCTAAATTAATGTCTATTTTAAAATGAATAATCATTCGAATAATCGCAATCATGGAACGACGAATCCCCCATGGATCACGAGATCCCGTTGGAATAGCGTTGTTTTCATAGCAAGCGACCATCGTATCAATTCGATCAGCCAAAGATAAGATTACCCCAGGTAACGTTTCTGGATAATCATCCCCTTCAAATGTTGGCTTGTATTGGTCCCTAATGGCTAAAACAACTTCAGCGTCTTCTTTAAAATACATTGCATAATAAGCCCCCATGATGCCTTGCAGATTTGGTAATTCATTTACCATTTGAGAAGCTAAATCTGCTTTAGCACGTTTGGCAGCACGGTAAACGATTTCGCGTTCAGGTTTTGTTAAATTTAGCTGATCCATAATTGTATGGGCAATATGTGATACACGTTCTACCTTGTCTGACAATGAACCAAGTCCTTGTTGAAAGATAATACCGGATAACGTTTGATTCCAATTTGAAAATCCATTATTTTTTAAATCTTCATCCCAAAAAAATTGAACATCGTTTAAACGTGCCAACATCACCCGTTGATTTCCATTTATAATTTTTGATCGATTGCTTTTCGTTACTGAATCTGCGACAACCAAACATTCGTTTTTATAGCCATCCACAGCTTTGACCATAAACGCTTTTTGATGCTTTTTTAGACATTCGCTCAGCACTTCTTTCGGCAAGTTTAAAAATTCATTTGAAAATGAGATTTTCAATACCTCTGGCCATTCAACCAAATGTGTCACTTCATGTAACAGACCAACATCAATATCGCCGTCCATTTTGTTTAATTCTTTTTTAATGTGACTTTGACGATCCTCAATGATTACCATAACCTTTGCATCATAAAGTTGCTTCAAATATGTTTCTGTTGAATTAATTTTAATTTTTTGGCCTGAAAAAAAATCATTTGATTGGGTTAAAAAGCGATGTCCAAAGGAATCATTACTTGCTTTGATACCAAAGATGTCCCACTCGATGACCGTTTGATCAATTATTGAGCAAATCCATTGAATCGGTCGAATAAAAGGCCCGATGTTATTTCCCCATACCATCGCAATTGGCAGTTTCATGGATAGTAGTGTTTGAGAGAAAATTTCTGGAAACAATTGCTCACTGGGCTGCCCTTTTTTATGAAAATGTGCAGAAACTACAGGTTGCCCTTTTTTATTTTCCAACTCAACTAACTGTGAAAGATCAACGTTGCATTTTTTTGCAAACCCTTTAGCGGGTTCCAGCCATTGGCCATCGTCAGACCTTGCAATTCTTAACGGCGGTCCTTCCAATTGTTCTGAAATGTCTGGTTGTTTATCTAAAACATTAGAAATAATAAAACTAAATCTTCGATAGGTTCCAAAGCTTAGAATTTGAGTTGTCTCAGTGTCTAACCGATGTTGTTTGATTCGTTTTAGCAGGCCAGCTTTGATGTCATTTAAGCATTGTTCAACAAATCGTGCTGGAACTTCTTCAAGACCAATTTCCAAAAGAACGTTAGGCATGGATCGCCTCCTTCGCCACATAGCTTTGTGCACATTTGAAGGCAATGTCACGAATCCTTAAAATATAACTCATTCGTTCAGTTACTGAGATTGCACCTCTGGCATCCAGTAGATTAAAAGTATGGGAACATTTTAAGCAATATTCAAATGCAGGGAACACCACGTTATTTTCAATGCAATGCAGCGCTTCAGATTCATATTCCTTAAATAACTGAAACAATCGGTCAATGGATGCAATTGAAAAATTGTATGTGGAATGCTCGATCTCAAATTGTTTGTAAATATCTTTGTAGTGTACATCTTTTCCATTTGGGTCTTGTTGCCAGCAAATGTCCATAACATGATCAACACTCTGAATGTACATGGCCAATCGCTCAAGTCCATATGTTATTTCTACAGAAACTGGATTGCAATCAATGCCACCACATTGTTGAAAATAAGTAAACTGAGTGATTTCCATCCCATTTAACCAAACTTCCCAACCGACACCCCAAGCACCCAATGTTGGGGACTCCCAGTTATCTTCTACAAATCGTATATCGTGGTCGGCTGGATTTATTCCAATGGCTTGAAGACTTTTTATATACAAAGACTGAATGTTTGATGGAGATGGTTTCATTATGACTTGATATTGAAAATAATGCTGCAATCGATTGGGATTTTTTGCATATCGGCCGTCGGTTGGACGCCTTGATGGTTCGACATATGCAACATTCCAGGGTTGTTGACCTAACACTCTTAATGTTGTGTGAGGGCTCATGGTTCCCGCCCCTTTTTCAGTATCATAGGGTTGAACCAACAAACAACCTTGGTTGGACCAAAAATCATTCAGTTTTTGAATGATGGTTTGAAATGATATCATTTAAATATTTTACTATAAAATTAATATTTTTTAAATTAAGTGAACGATAAACTTTTATCAATTTGAAAGATTAATCACGTTTTACAAGTTTTCGGTATAGTGTGTAAAATTCACTAAAAAAAGACTTTTTACCTTGCGGAAGAAAACGCTTTTTTTTTCGTTCATTGTCATACACCGGTGGTAGATCTGCGTCGAAGTTATCGACAGAATTATCAATCAGTGGTTTCTCTGTTTGATTATTTCCCATTTTTCCCTCCTTTTTATCTATATATACCCAAAAGATAAAATTTTAAACTTCGTAATCGGTCACCTAAACCTTTTGGCTGATGTATCGATAAACGCAGATAAAGGAGGTCATTTATGTTTCGCACATTTGATGTACTAGTATTAATTTCTGCAATTTTATCTTTAACGCTTTCGGTTTATTTATTTGTTTTTAGTGATAAATACATTGCACTTTATGTTGGGATTTGGGTCCCTTCTGTTCTCGGGTTTGGCATTTATGTTAAATTATTGCGCATTGTTCATTTTGTTCTTTATAAAAATTTAAAAGATGAAGCTATGGAGGACGTTGATAATGGGTAAAACACAAATTATCATTTTTGGAATTATGTTTTTTAGTCTTGCCATTACGGCATTTATTTTAACATTGATTGAATTTGTGAATATGGATAAAAATCCAGATAATTATAAAAACCCTCGTTTTAAAAAACAAAAAAATAAACGCAAAAACAAATAAAATAAATCAGTTTGATGGGTAGTAAATCGCGCAATTGGTCGGATTTTCCCATAACGTAACTTTTTTTAACGTAACATTCTCAGGAATATGGGGTTCTAATTGGTCATAAAAATATTTTGCGATTAACTCTGCTGTTGTATTAAAATCAAGCACTTCGTTTAACACTTGATGATCAAGTTTTGAAACTAATTGATTTAATGCTTTTTTCATTTCTTTAAAATCCATTAACATCCCAAATTTTTGATCGAGTGTTTCACCGGCAACGCAAATTTGAACTCTGTATGTGTGTCCATGCATGCGTGCACAATCCCCATTATAGTTTTCTAAATAATGAGCAGAATCAAATGTTTTTTCTACTAATAATTCATACATATGCGTCATGTTAGCATACTCATTTTATGACGTGTAGTTTATTTCATTTGATGAAATAATTGTGCGCACTCAGAAAGCACCATGGTTCCTATGAAAATTGTTTCATCTTCAGCGTAAAAGCTCGATGTATGCACAGGCACAAATTCATCGCCTTTGTAGCCAGCTCCAAATCGAAAATACCAGCCAGGATAATGTTCTAAATAATATCCAAAATCTTCAGATGCCATGTTCGGATTTTTTAAAAGCAATGCCGATTTATCATCAAAGTTATTTGCAATTGCCGCTTTTGCCATTACATTCATGTTCGGAGCATTTATCACGGCTGGGGTACTCTCTTGGATTTGCACTTTTACATGAATATCAGATGACTGATCGTTTAGTTTGAATAATTCTTGGTGCAGTCTGTCGCGTTTCTTTGGGTCAAGACAGCGGATTGATCCTGAAACAAATGCCTGATTTGGAATAATATTATGTCTTTCCCCCCCATTAATTTGGGTCATTGTTATTAGATTTGTTGCATCTCCACATTGGTTATTCAGAGACGCAATGAATTGACAAAGCTCTGCTAATTTTGGAATGGGGTTTTGACCTTCATTGGGGCGAGCTGCATGTGCTGTTTTCCCAATTATTGTAACTGTAAATTTATCTGAATAGCTTGAAACAATACCCGGCTGGCAAACCACTTCACCTACCGTATAGCGTCGATCAACATGCCCACCAAAAATTGCGGCAATGTTATGCGGCAATGCATTTGATTTTATGATGGATAAGGCACCTGTTGCGAGTTCTTCTGCAGGTTGAAAAATAAGAATTACATCACTTAGGGGTTGAGTTTCAGACAAACAATGTGCGACACCTATTCCCCAAGTGGCATGAACATCGTGCCCACAAGCATGCATTACTCCACTATTTTTTGATGCATAAGTTAGATTTGTTGATTCTGTAATTGGTAAAGCATCTATATCAACGCGTATCGCAATAGGATCTAATGTTTGATCACGCCCTTTAAAAAATGCAACCACACCTGTATCTACAGTGATTATTTCGTTCACATGGCATTCTTTTAATTCTTTTATGATTTTTTTTTGGGTATTAAATTCCTGATTTGATAGTTCTGGATCGGCATGCAGGGCTTGACGAAAACCTATTAATTTTTTTTGTAATTTAGCTGAGAGCTTCGCATTTATCTTTGATTTCAGATCGTTGATTTTCATTCAGGCACTTCTAGGTTTGTCGATGCAGGAAAATTGTAAATCATGATAAAAATACTAATTAACATGAAGGGCGCTAAGAGAAATAGTTTTGGTTTAGATATTGTGCCGGAAGATTCGATTAACTCTTCGGCTTTTTGGCTTTTTATCTGATGTTTGTGTTCTGGAGGGCGGGTTCTTTTTGGCGAGCGATACCTTACTCCGCCACTTCCATTTTCAGCATTAGAAAGATCATCGGAATTTTCCGATGCTGTTTCCAGACTTGTATCCGATAAACTCATTTTTGTTGGCACTCTTTTTAATGGATTTTCGGGTTTAACTTTTTCAGAATTAGGGTTGTATAGAGCAAGTGGATTAATTAATCTTTCATTCAGTTCAGATGATTGATTTTTAACAATATTTGCTGAGTCTTCATCTTGTCTTTTTAGTGATTCCTCGACTATTTTGAAGATGTTTTGCAATTCATCTTTAATTTGTGCTGCAGGCAAATCACGATATTTATGCAATTCTGTTTTAAGTATAGATGATAGTGTTTCATTGATTGGCATTGCTGTTACATTGATTGGCATTGCTGTTACATTGGCCACATTTTTTAGCATATGATTTTCAAACGTGCAATCAATAATAAACTCATGATTGTGAATTGAAATTTTGACAATGCCGGTCCCGTTCAAAACATAATGTTCATTTATTTTTATCCAAGGTATGTCTAAATCAATTTTCAGTTCCTCTGAAACTTTACTGTACGTGGTAGCTTCTTCTGAATTAAAATTAGCAACACTGTGATTTTGACTAACGTATATTTTTTTTGATCTTAGAATGTTGTGATCATGTACTGAAATTCCCAAAGCAACTGTTTTGTATTGAACCATTAATAGTATACGATTAAATCCCATTTCAAAATTTTATTGGATTATGTCTGATTTTTCAAATCATAAAACTCATTGCAGAATTAAACATTATTGGGTAACATACGCACTATGATTGAATTTGAACCACGAACATCAGTTGAACAAGTTGAAGAAAGCACAGCTTTTGCGCCAAAGTTTGATGAACACGGGTTAATTCCGGTCATTACGACTGACTTTGAATCCGGTGAAGTTTTAATGCAAGGATACATGAATCGTGATGCTTTACGACAAACCATGACGCTCGGTGAAGCGGTTTACTTTTCAAGAAGTCGGCAAACTTTATGGCATAAAGGAAAAACCAGTGGTTTAGTTCAAACAATCAAAGAAATTCGAATCGATGATGACCAAGACTGTATTTGGTTACGTGTTGATGTTGTTGGAGGTGCCAGTTGTCATGTTGGATACCGATCCTGTTTTTACCGTTCGGTTCCTTTTGGAGATACATCTGCGACATCCATTGAATTAAACTTCACTGAAACAGAAAAAGTTTTTGACCCCAATGACATTTATGGGGATGCACCAAACCCAACCCAACTTTAATTCGGTTTTAGCGATTTGTTTCGCTATAATACATATATGATACTCATTTTATCTCATGCTATATCTGGATTTTTTCTCACTGGCTTAATTTGGGTCATTCAGTTGGTACATTATCCATCATTCAAGTTTTATGATACCAAAACATTTAAAACTGCCATGGCACATCATCGCCAAAAGATATCCTTTATTGTTATGCCACTCATGCTCATTGAACTTATGACAGGTATTACTCTCGCCGTTATTCAATGGTCAAGTTTGGCTGAATTTCATATTATAAATTTAACATTAATTGCAATTATTTGGGTTCATACATTTATGTTAATGGTGCCATTTCACCAAACGTTTGAATCAAATTTTGATATTGATTTATTAAATCGAACCTTAAAACACCACTGGTTACGCACAACTGCTTGGACCTTAAAATCTGCACTATGGATTGCAACCTTATGGCATATTCTCACAATTTACTGAATGTCGCCGATATCAAATCTGCGAATGATTTGTTTAACTTTGCAGTTAAAGAGCTTCAAATTGGTGTAAAAAAATCAAAACATCCGTTTCACCTGGTTTCACTTTGCACGATTAAAGATCAAACTCCTTATGCTCGCACTGTTGTATCCCGAGGGATTGACGAAGAACTTGTGTCTGTACGCATTCATTCGGATGTTAGAGCTGAAAAGATTTCACAAATTGCTACAGATAACCAAGTTGCATTGCTTTACTATTCAAGTGAACAAAAACTTCAAGTTCGACTCAATGGGGTTGCTGAAATTGTAAATGCACCTGGTGAATTATTGAATTACTTTAATTCATCCAGTTTACATTCGAAACTTTGTTATGCATTTCCAATTGCTCCAGGGGAACCATTAAAAGAACAAACCAAAGAAGCGCAATTTAAAGATATTAATGAATCAAATTTCCTATCTCATGAAACATCTGCTAAAGCACATTTTTCTGTCATCAAAATTGAAATACTAACGGCTGATATATTATGGCTATCCCGAAGTGGTCACATTCGAATTCGTGGCGATCGAAACAATGGGCAATGGAAATTTGATTTTGTCGTTGCTTAATTTTTTTTGAAACGCTTATAATATACTTATCCATTTATTTTTGGGAGGATATTATGGTGACTTCAACATTTCTTTTGGCTTTAAAAATAGTTTTATCAGCTTCTATTTTTTTTGTATGGGTTGTTCGGTATGACAATATTATTTCTGAATTTCAAGAGTATCAACTTCCGAACTGGTTGCGAGATTTTGTAGGCATTTGCAAACTGTCTTTTTGTGGAGTTTTAATTTCTGGTCATCAAGAATTGCTTGCCATTGCTTCTGCTGGGATGTGTTTTTTAATGTTTGCCGCATTTTTAACCCATCTCCGATTTAAACACCCTATCGGTAAAATGATTCCATCTGTTTCTTTACTTATTATTTGCTCAATATTACTTATAAATAGTTAAGCTTCACTTCTGATTTAACCAATATTTTGTATAAGAGCCATTCGCATCGTACCTATTTTGTTGTTGTTCAACATTAAACATTCGGGCTTGACGACTATTACCAACGCCTGCAATGTACATCCAATTACCGATATTACTGGCTACATCGTAATCAATTAAGTAGTGTTCAAAAACTGCTGCACCATAGCGCCAATCTTGACCTAAATCGTAAATTAAATAACTTGCAGCATTTTGTCGACCACGATTTGACATGTACCCTGTTTTTTTTAGCTCAATCATATTTGCGTTTACAAAATCACTTTGTGTTTGTCCATTTACCCAAGACTCAACACTTAATTTATCGATATTCGGTGCCGCCCATGATTTTTGTTGAATTCCGCCATATTGAAACCAATGCGATTCATTTTTAAGGTATTGAAACTGAAAAAAATCTCGCCATAATAGTTCAAAAATTAACCAATACGTGGAATCATTTTTGCCATACTCTTTTTCAAACCGTTTAACTTCATGATAAATTGTCCGGGCTGATAGACAACCTAGCGACAAATATAGCGAAAACTTTGATGAAAAATGTTGTCCAATTAACTTATTACGTGTTTTCTTATAATGTTTAACAGCTTTAGATGTCCATATGTAATCATTCATATGCTTTTTTGCTGCTAACTCTCCGCCTTGAAAAGTCAGTTTTAGTTTATTGGGTGATAATTTTACGAATTGATTTACAAAATTATGGTCTACACCTGTTATATGATCTTTTATTTGAATTGGATAAGGAACATTTAACTGTTTTTCAACTTTTTTTCTAAATCCTGAAAACCCTAATGGTAACCGAGACAACTCAAACTCTTGTATTAATGTCCAGTCCCAAATGCACTCATTTTTAATATTATTTTCACTGCAATATTGTTGCAGCTCTGCCCTTTCCTCAGACTCATATTGGCCCAGTTGTCTAGGGAAAATAACCTGTATGTTTTTATATTGTTGATGAATTATTTTAATGACTTGGACTAGCCTTCCTGATGTTATCCAAAGTTTGAGATTGATTTGATTTAATTGATGTTCTAAATCATGCAAGCATTCATGTAAAAATTGTTGACGATATGGCCCCATTGATGGCCAACCAAACCAGGATTTTTGATGCCGATCTGAATTATATGGTGCCACTGGTAAAATGGGACATTCTAAATTACAAGCTTGCTCAAAAACATAATTATCATCCATTCGATAATTATTTAAAAATAAAACAACCGTAATCATTTTGACACTTTTTCTATGAATTGGTTGGCAGCTTTAAATAAACGGGACTTTTTTTCAGCCGCCATTTTACCAAGTGTTCGAGATACCATGCTCATTCGTGGATTTTTCAAGAAAAATTCTTGGTGTTGGTCAATAAACCGCCAATAAAGCCCGTCAGCGATATCGCACCAATCGCCTTTTCCATAATGGCTCATTTTACGAATATAGTTTGATCCACAGATATACGGCTTTGTTGCAAAAATACCACCGTCACTAAACTGACTCATCCCAAATACATTTGGCCCCATTACCCAATCTGCGCCATCCACATACATTTCCATAAACCAGCGATAGGCTTCTTGTGGATGAATATCACAACATAACATGGTAGATCCAATAATCATTAAGCGTTCAATATGATGATTATAACCAAATTTAATTGTTGTTTTAATTGCATCATCAAGTGGTAAATGTCCGCTGTTGCCTTCATACCAAACATTGTTTAACTTTCGTTTTAAATTAAAAAAGTTTAATGATTGTTGATCATCATCATAATGGTCATAAATACCTCGAATAAATTCCCGCCACCCCATGATCTGACGGATAAATCCTTCCAATGAATTCATTGGAACACGCTCCAATAATTGGACAGCATCTTCGATAATTTCTTTTGGTGTTAATAAGCCAATATTTAGTAATGGTGAGATTGTACTATGAAATAAGAAAGGATCACGATTATCAATGGCATCTTCATAATCCCCAAATTGCTCAAAATAATTGACTTTAAAATTATCCCACCAAAGTAGTGCCGCACGTCTGGTGACAGGCAACCAACTATCGCTTGCGTTGCCAGGGTGATCTGGAAACTCTTGGTTAACCAGTTTAATAACTTCATTTACATGCGTTGTTTTACTCGCCAATTGACGCTTCGGAATTTGAACCGTCAGGGGACATTTCTTACGGTTTTCTGCATCAAAACTCCATTTCCCACCAATGGGTTTCAAGTCATCTTCTACAAGAATTTTTAAGTTTATTCTCGAACGCTCATAAAAGGTTTTCATAAATGGTTTCTTTACCGTATTTAAATAATCAGAAAATATTGTTTGATCGTTCAAAAACATTGGTGAATTGGTTATGTTTAAACCGAGGTTTTTGGATTTGCAAAAATAATTAAATTTATTTGCAACTTGATGATCAATTATTTCAATAATATGGATCGTCTTTACAGCTGGCATTAATGAATAAAGAAGTTCAAAATAACTCTTTTTTTCTTTTTTATTAAATTCATAATACGTGACATTATATCCCGCCTTCATTAATTCATCACGATAATGACGCATTGCTGAGAAGAAAAAAGTAATTTTTATTTTATGAAATTTAAAATAAGCACATAAATCATAATGCTCAATCATTATAATAGGGGTTTTCACATTTAGATGATTAAATGGATAAAATAATTGGTTTCCCAGTATAACTTGATAAGAAGACATACTTCTATATTATCGAAAGTTTTGAAAAAAAGAGATAAAATCTAAGTCTTTACAAAATGTGGTAGAAATTTTACTATTGGTGATTATGTCGAGAAAAGACCAAATTACTAAAAATAAAAAAAGAGTTGCAAATAATGTTTCTCACTCCAATCGTAAAACTAAGCGAACCCAAGAAATAAATCTTCAGACCAAACGATTTTATATCGAAGAAGAAAATCGCTGGGTAAAATTACGGGTTACAACCCGATCGATTCGTTCCATTACTAAAATGGGTGTGGTTGCGTTTGCTAAGAAACACGGTTTCCAACTTTAAGCATACGGAATTTCGATAGTAAACGTTGATCCTTTTCCGATGATTGATTCAACATATGCCTGACCGCCGTGGCTTTGAGAAATATGTTTAACAATAGCTAGCCCTAAACCTGTGCCTCCCATTTGTCGGCTTCTAGCATTATCAATTCGATAGAACCGTTGAAATAATCTGTGAATGTGTTTTTCTTCAATTCCAGGCCCTTGATCAATGACATGAATAACAACTTTATTTTCATTCGTTTTCAACACATGTGCAATAGTAATTATCGTATTATCAGATGAATACTTGATTGCATTTTCAACTAAATTTTTCAGAGCTTGAATTAGTAAATTCGAATTGCACAATAGAACTTGATCATTATTTTCGCTGATTAATTTAATATTTTTCTCATTGGCTTTTGGTAGACATTGTTGGAAAACGTTTTCGCAAATTGCATTTAGATTCGTTCTTTCTTTTTCAATTTCTCCCCCGGTTGTTTCAAGTTTCGATAATTGTAATAATTCGTCAATAATTTGATTTAATCGATCTGTATTGCGCATTCCTTTTTGAAGAAGGTCTACTGGAATATCAATTTCTTTTTCTTTTGATGCCAATATGGTTTCAAACATTGATCGAATAATTGTAATTGGTGTTTTTAATTCATGAGAAACATTTGCCACAAACTTTTGACGTGTTGACTCCAGTCGTTTCAATTTGGTTATATCCTGAGCAATTAAAATTCCTTGAGGTTCTTCAGCATCACTATAAATAGAGCCAGAAATTAAAATTGTTTTTCCGTTATTATGTTCTATCTCGATGGGATCAACATCCGCATTTTTCATTATTTCATTTGCAAATGTAAAAATTATTGGAAAATCACTTAGATGTAATGTTTGATTGGTCTCAGATAAATCGAAAAACAATTGAAATGCAGCTTTATTTAGTAAACGAATGTCAAGGTGTTGATCAACAACAATTAAACCATTGATCATATTATTTAAAATGATATCTTTTTTTTCTTTTTCACGAGATATCTCTCCAATAAATTGGCTAATATTATCGGAAACTTCCACCAATGATAAGTTTAGATTATTAATTTCCTTGACTGAAGACCGTTTAAATTGAATTCGTTTAAAATTTCTATTTTTAATATCGTTTAATGTGTTAATTGCGCCAGTCAGTGGTGCGGAGATCCAATGTGACATTAAAAATGTAAATAACAAACAAAACCCAAAAATCGTCATGGTATATAATACTATTTTCTGACGAATTCGACCCAACTCATCTTGAAGATAGTTAATTGGTAGCGCCAAGCGATGAAAATCACCATTCTCAGCTTTTTTAGCAACATACACTAATTTTTTATTTAATGTTTGACTGTAACGTATCGAAGCTCCAATTCCATGTTGTTTTGCATCAATAACTTCGGGGCGATTGTTATGATTGTCCATTAAGTAAACGGCTTTAGAGGAATCAAAAAACACCGTGCCATTTTTAGCAATCATGGTTAATCGAAAATCATACCCCTGCCCCGTATAAATATCTTTGAGTACCTGATCCAAAATATGTGGTTGATCCGAGTGCAGTAAAATATGGTTAATATAGGTTAATTGTCGCGTTAAATTTTGGATGGTCTGGCGTTCAACGTATTGTTTTACAAATGAAACCGTTACAATTGAAAGTCCGCCTATCGCTACCAGAATGAGTAGAACATAAGATAAAAACAATTGAGAAAAATAGCGAATATTAATTTTCAAGATCTTTAAATTTGTACCCAACCCCACGGACAGTTTCAATTAAATGTGCATAATCACCTAGTTTTTTTCGAATTGAGACAATTAAGACATCGATTGAGCGATCGGTTACGAAATTATCTTCACCTTTGCAAGCTTCCATTAATTGTGTTCTTTTAAATACCCAACCTGGTTTTTCGATCAAATATTTTAATAATAGAAACTCAGTCGTACTGATTGGAAGTTTCGCGGCTGGTGTTTTTACCGTCATCTTTATCGTATCAAGCGTAATGTTACCATACGTTATTTTTTGAGGCGCTTCTTTATTGTTAAAGCTTATTGTTTGTGTTCGTCTTAAAACCGCTTTGATTCGTGAAATAACAACTGAAATACTAAATGGCTTTGTAATATAATCATCTGCACCTATTTCTAAGCCTGAAATCACATTATGCTCCAGTGTTTTAGCGGTTAAAAAAATAACAGGGATATGCTTTGTATGGGTGGATGCTTTTAATTCTTTACATACTTCAAACCCATCTTTTTCTGGAATCATTACATCCAGTAAAATAAGATCTGGCGGATTTTTAATGGCATGTTGAAGAACAGTTCCACCACTTTCTAATGTCTCAACGTGAAACCCATCTGCTTCTAAATTTAATTTAAGAATTGATGCAATATCTTCTTCGTCTTCAACAATCAGTATTTTTTTTTTCTTTCATATAAATCACATTTTTAAACTAAAATTTATCTAAACCTACCTTTTTCTATTTTACGATTAAAAAAACATCATGAAAACCCTTTTAAATTTGCATAAGATTGGTTACTATCTGCTTATGATCTCTAACCCGAGTAATCAAACCAAAAATAACATTAATCCCATGCAATCAATAACCAACTTTATTCACAACGAACGACCATTTCTGATTATTGTATTATTTTTATTTTTAATTTCTTTCATAACATACCCCATGCCAGGTTATGCGCGATGGATTGGATTTTTGGTGGCGGGTTATGCGGCTGTTGCAAATGATTCTATTCAAACGATTGGTACTTTTATTGCATCGAATCGGAATAAACCTTGGTGGTTATTGTGGTTATTTATTGGTGGTATTTTTATAGTAACCATGACCTATTCTTGGATGACTTATAGTGGCGATGTTTCTTATGGGCGTTTAGCGTCCAAGGGATTTAGTGAAACCCCAATGGCCTTTTCTTTTTTACAAGTTGCAGCTCCTATTTTCTTACTAATATTAACTCGTTTAAAGATGCCTGTTTCAACGACATTTTTAATTTTAACCGCTTTTTCTACCAGTGCTAAAAGTGTGGCCAAAGTACTATCAAAAAGTTTAACCGGTTACTTTTTAGCTTTTGGAATTGCCTTTATCACCTGGATTCTTGTTAGTAAACTGATTGAAAAATATGCGAAGGGCAACGCGCACCCTTTGTGGCGAGTTGCTCAATGGGTCACAACGGGTTTATTATGGTCTGTTTGGTTAATGCAAGATGCTGCAAACATTGCAGTTTATTTACCTCGGCAACTCACAATTGTTGAGTTTTTGGGGTTTGTTATTCCAATCTGTTTAGGTCTTGGCTATATGTTATTTAAGGGTGGTGCAAAAATACAACAAGTGGTCGAGGAAAAATCTCGAGTAACAGACGTGCGATCGGCAACGCTTGTTGATTTTATTTATGCGATTATTTTATTCTATTTCAAATTGCACTCACAGATACCGATGAGCACTACGTGGGTATTTCTAGGTTTGCTTGCAGGTCGTGAAATTGCAATGAGCTTACGTCACACATCCAACCAATCAATCATGGGTTCAATTCGTATGTCTGCTAAAGATGCATCAATGGCATCAATTGGTTTAGCCGTATCTTTTTTAATTGCACTTGGTTGTAATGATGCCATGCGACAAGCAATTTTTGGTGGTTAATTATTCAAAATAATAATTAATAAATTCTTTAATTAAAAGTCCACTTTGATCAACCAAATTAAATTGATTTGTTGTGTATTTTCCTTTCCAGCTAAATGAAAAGTTTAAATACCCCTCTGAACTTTTTTTCACTTTATTTAATACAAAAGACTTTGCAGAAAATGTTCCATCATCTTGGACCCGCCAAATACTCTCGCCATCCATGCTAAAAACTGCCGCATAATCAGAAAACATGATCCGTTCATTTTGTTTAATCACTATGGTTCCTAAATTATCTTTTCCATCCGGTCGAAACATAGCAACATAAACTTGGCCGTTGTCACCAAATCGTGAAATTCGCCATAAATTTAATAAGCGCCGCTTTTTCTTCATTTCGATTTTGTTGATAATTCGAATATCAGTGACGACTGTTTGTTCATTTGTAAAATCGATGGTTTCAAATGTAACGTCTTTGTTTTTTCCAGTTGCATCCTCTGCGGTTGTTTTTTCTTGCTCTGTTTCTGAATCGTTTGCTACATTGATGGAAACATCATCGAGCGCTTCAGTTCCACGAAACGCATCGCGAATTGGGGCAAAAATCGCACCTAAATTACGACCTACTTTTTGACGCAACATAATTACACGGGTCATGTATCTGGGGACCATTATCGGTCCATCTGCATTAAAGACATCAAGAATTGAGGGCGGAATAAACCGGTAAATAATATCATTTTGGACAAAGGCATGGTAAGCCAAATATGGGTTATTTCGTTTTTCGATGGGCAATTCTAAGTACAATAAGCCATTGTGCATAATGTAAGCTTTGCGTTCTGTTTCATCCAGTGCATATTGAATCGCCATGTGTTTATAGATGTCATCATAGGATGGCTTAATTTTAAATAAAAGTTGGGTTATATTAGGATGCCGTTTAAAACGCATGGTTACATCATTAAATGCAGATGGGTATTTTTCTATTGTAGCTAATGCAATTGACAAATAGTTTGGGTGAGAATCTGGAATGGTTCGTAAAATTTCAGGTGACTTTTGTGTTACTTTAACAATGAATTCCGGATCATAAATAATATCACGAATAAAGGCATTTTCTGTCGTTGCAGATTGTTTTAAATAATGAGCATAGACCATTTTATCCATTAAAGCACGTGCTTTTGATTGCCCATTCCAAGCACAGATCGTGACATTTTCTTGAGCTTTAATGGTGGTTTCCTTTTCCCATAACCCGGGTGAAAAGAAATCATTATAAATTCGAATTAAGGCTTTGGTATTGCAGCGCTTTCCTTTAAAGTAACTTTTTACATCAATTGTTTCATTGACTGTTATTTGAGGATCGTTAAAAAACGGACCATATAAATAGTTCTCAATACGATTTTGTTCAAAGCCTTGTGCGAAACCTAAATAAGAAAACCCGATCAGAAATAATAAATAAAAACGTTGCATGGATATTTCGTTATTCCCTTTTTGAAAATATTTAAACATTTTAAAACCAAGATCATTATCGATGTGATTTTAGCTTTACTAAACCAAGTTATAAGTTAACTTTAAAGCGCTGAGAAGTGATAATCTTCATGATGCCCATGATCAACAGTCACATTCATCACGATGCCCATCTTTTATTGCATTTATTATTAATTACAAACCTATTATATTTTAGATAAAGCAGCTTGTAAGTGAGCAATATCTCTTTTAAAATTATAACACCAGGAGGAAATCATGTCAGAATCAAAACGAATCGTAAATTTCAGTGCCGGACCTGCGGCTATCCCCGAAGCTGTTCTTAAAGAAGCGCAACACCATTTGTTTGATTACCACGGTGCGGGCTTGTCAATCATGGAAATGTCACACCGATCAAAAGAATATGATGCAGTTCATGAAGCTGCCATTAAAAACATCAAAACATTGCTTCAAATACCGGAGAACTATTCGGTTCTTTTTTTACAAGGCGGTGCGTCACAACAATTTGCGATGGTACCAATGAATTTGTGGGAAGAAGGTCGCCCTGTTGATATTTTAAATACTGGCAGTTGGACAAAAAAAGCAATTGCTGAACTTAAAAAAGGCTATTCACATACGGTGATTGCATCGAGTGAAGAAAAGAATTTTTTAGCATTGCCAGATCTTGATTCCGCCACTTTTAATGATGTTAGTTCATATACCTATATGTGTTCCAACAACACCATTTTTGGTACTCAATTCAAAACATTTCCAACACAAGCTAAATCCCCACTTGTGGTTGATATGTCATCGGATATTTTATCAAGAGAACTTAACATTCGTGATTTTGGACTCATATTTGCTGGTGCTCAAAAAAATATTGGGCCATCAGGAGTCACCTTGGTTATTATTCGAAATGATTTATTAGAGCGATCAAAAGCATCTATCCCTAACTTTTTCAATTATAAAACGCATGCCGCAGCGAACTCCCTTTATAACACTCCGCCAACATTTGCAATTTACATGGCGAATTTAGTATTTGAGTATTTACTTAAAAATGGCGGCTTAAACGCCCAAGAAAAACGCAATATTGAAAAAGCAAATGTCCTTTATGATGCGATTGATCGTAGTGACCTATTTTACTGCCCAATTCCGGAGTCAGATCGGTCGCTAATGAACGTCGTTTTCCGCCAGAAAGACCATGATGAAACCATTGAAAAAGACTTTATCTCAGCGGCTAAATTAGCTGGCTTTGATGGTATTAAAGGGCATCGCAGTGTTGGTGGTCTTCGTGCATCTATTTATAATGCACAGACACAAACAAATATAGATAAATTTGTTAGCTTTATTCATGAATACAGCAAATTAAAAGTTACACCGACGGGTTCGATAAGCTAAATCGTATAGCGAAGCACTGGTGTTTTTTTAATTGATGATCGAATGGCATTTAACCAATCGAACCATTCAAAGTGAAACGACCCAATGGAGTTTGGCACCCCAATGCAATGGGGTGTTTTTGCGTTGGTTAACGGCATCACTTGCATATGATTAACACGTTTGAAGCGTTTAATATAACGGCGTTGCTCCGCTGAAAACTCTTTTGGATAATATAATAATAAACCTTGCGCACCTGCGGCTATGACAAGGTCATGAAATTCTGTTAATTGCTCAAACGATAATGCAGTCACTTTGAATGATAGTCTTTTTTTTACTCTGATTGATTTTAAGGCTGCTTGAAATTGATCAAAATATGCACGTCCGCAAAACTCGTTGAACAACGCTTTTTCAGGGGACGGACACCAAATGACCAATTCATTAATAAAATAGTCCAAATCCTTGTTTGAAAATGATTGAATATGATGATTCGTCCAGACTCTCGCCTTTAATTTTTTATGTTTAACTACTTTTAACACATCCATAAAATAACGACTTTGCGCAGGATTACCACCATAAATATTAACAATATCACCTGGCTTTGATTGGTTAATGCACTGATCAATGCGCATGGGTTTTGATAATAATTGGCATGAAACACACACATACTCACATGATGACTCAAGGAAACATTGATGCTGTTGAAAGCGATTCAAATGGAGCATGATTTATTTTAAAAGATGCAGCGCATGCGAGCAAGCTAGAATTTTAATCCGGGTTCGTTTATACTAGGATCTATGCAATTTAGTTGGAATAATCGTATCCGCTGTGAAGAAGTAACTGAGGATCATGTTGGTCAAACCATTACGGTTGCCGGTTGGGTTGATACCACCCGTGACCATGGTCATTTGTTGTTTATTCATTTGCGGGATCGATCTGGTACACTTCAAGTTGTGTGTGATGAAAATTTAAATCAAGGGATTTATAAACTTTCAAAAACATTACGATCTGAATTTGTTATAAAAGTTACAGGAACGATTCAAATGCGCTCCAAATCAACAATTAATAGCGGCATGGTCTCTGGCACCATTGAATTAATTGCTGGGGCTCTAGAAATTTTAAGTAAAGCCAATACGCCGCCATTTATGGTATCTGAAAAAGCGACTGAAAAAATGGAGCTTGAAGTTGATGAAGATATTCGATTAACCTATCGTTATTTAGACCTTCGACGACAAACCATGCAGCGCAATATTATTGGTCGATCCAAGATTATTAACGCCATGCGAGAGACTTTATCTGCTGCTGATTTTTTAGATATTGAAACCCCATTTTTAACCAAAAGCACACCGGAAGGTGCTCGCGATTATTTGGTTCCTTCACGAACGCATAAAAATAAATTTTTTGCACTCCCCCAATCCCCTCAACTCTTTAAGCAATTGTTAATGGTTAGTGGATTTGAACGCTATTATCAAGTCGCTCGTTGTTTTAGAGATGAAGACTTGCGACCAAATCGACAACCAGAATTTACACAACTTGATTTAGAAGCCTCATTTATTAATTCCCATGACATTATGAACATCACTGAATCTCTAATTAAAGCTGCTTTTAGAGCCAATCATATTGAGATTGACATGCCATTTTCTCATATGTCCTATGCAGATGCTATTTCAAATTATGGCACTGATGCCCCAGACTTACGCTATGGCATGAAATTTGCTGATGTGACCACTATTTTTAAAGACTGTGGCTATAAAATATTTAATAGCATTGCAAATTCTGGGGGCAATATTAAAGGATTTGCTATTCCAGGGCTTGCTCATGAATTAAGTAAAAACATGCTTCAAAATGATCTTGCTAATAAAGCCATTAAAGCATGTGGGGGCAAAGGGTTAACTTGGATGAAAGTGTTTGAAAATGACACATTTGAATCAAATATTGTTCAATTTTTTTCAAAAAATGAACTAATTGCTGCTAAAAAATCAGTCAATGCGGATGATGGTGATTTGATGATTTTTGTTGCTGATGCCACTGAAGCCGATGTCAATCAAGTCCTTGGACGGTTTCGAATACATGTTGCAGAACGTTTTGATTTAATTCCAAAAGACGTATTTTCAGCGTGTTGGATTACTGACTTCCCATTATTTGAATTAAATAATGGTGCACTTACAAGTTTGCATCACCCTTTTACAAAGCCTAAAACTGCATTGCATGAAGCCATGAGTCAGGATGACATTTTAAACGTTACAGCTGAAGCATATGATGTCGTCATTAATGGCCAAGAAGTTGGTGGTGGAAGTATTCGTATTCACGATTCAAAAGAACAAGAATTGATCTTTAAGTTGCTCAAGTTGTCGGCAGATGATATCGAGCAAAAATTTGGCTTTTTTGTTGATGCGCTCAGTTATGGGACGCCGCCCCATGGCGGTTTAGCGTTGGGCATTGATCGCTTGGTATCCATTATATTGAATGCACCATCGATTCGTGATGTCATTGCGTTTCCAAAAAACAGAGTTGCATTTTGTCCATTAACAAAAGCACCCAGTACGGTCGATGTGGAACAATTGGATGATTTAAATATCGCTCAAAAAGTTTCATTGGAAAATCTCATCGAATCCTAATGAGAACCCATGCACTTCCCAAATTTGCATGGGCATTAACACCATATCGACGTGCGTTTTGGTTCGGCATTATTGCAAGTGTTTCCAATAAAGTATTGGATCTCATGCCACCACTTCTTGTGGCCTGGGTCATTGATACTGTAGAAGGCAATACCCCGCTTTGGATTTCGAATATACTCCCAAATAATACACCTTGGACCGTTGCCATATTCTTATCGGTTTTAGGAATCCTAATTTTTTTATTTGAAAGCATTACCCAATGGGTTTATCAATTGAAATTTCAAACCACAGCACAACACGTACAACATGATATCCGTTGTTACGCCTATGAGCATTTGCAACATCATGATATGGCTTTTTTTGAAAATCAGCGATTGGGACAACTTATTGCAATTGTAAATGATGATGTCAATCAATTGGAACGGTTTTTAAATACTGTATTTAATGAATTAATTCAGTTGATTGTTTTATGCACCTTTACGTTGATTGTAATGAGTACCACTTGCTGGCAACTTGCACTCTTTTCGATCATTCCACTGCCGTTTGTTATTGGTGGCAGCATTGTCTATCAGCGCTACATCTCACCCTATTACCAAACCATCCGTCATTATGTTGGGGAATTGGTGGCACGACTTGAGAATAACATTTCCGGTATCGGGGTTATTAAAAGTTTTACCGCTGAAAAATTTGAATATGATCGAGTAGAATCTGCATCAAACGATTATAAAACTGCGAACATAAAAGCCATTAATATTAGTACATTATATGTCCCAATAATTCGAATGGTCATTGCCTTTGGTTTTGCTGGTGTATTACTGCTCGGCAGTTACTGGGTGTTATCTGGTAATAATATTATTACGATTGGTGAATTGGTCTTATTTTCCATGCTAATTCAACGTCTCTTATGGCCACTAACACGCCTGGGTGATGTTTTTGATGATTATGAACGTGCAAATGTAAGTGCGAAGCGGTTACTAGATTTACTTCAAAATAAACCAGCGATTGTTAGCCCACCAAACGCCGCTCTTATTAAAGATGGAACAACCAATATTGTATTTAATAATGTTAATTTTCATTATGTTAATGATATTCCAGTACTAAAAAACGTTGCATTTTCAATAGCCAATGGCCAAACAATTGGTTTGGCTGGATCAACAGGTTCAGGAAAATCAACAATTATTAAATGTTTACTCCGCCTATATGATGTTACCGATGGATCAATTACCATAAATAACCAAAACATAAATGCGTTGGAATTAACGCATTTGCGTCAACTCATTGCTCTTGTAAGTCAGGACATTTATCTTTTTCATGGAACCATTAAAGAAAATATTGCCTATGGATTGCCTGGAGATGTTGAATCATCTGCCATTATTCACGCTGCTAAAATGGCTGAGCTTCATGCTTTTATCGAGTCTTGTCCAAATGGATACGATAGTGTCATTGGTGAAAAGGGAATTAAATTATCTGGTGGCCAACGTCAACGTTTGAGTATAGCACGGGCAATTTTAAAGAATGCACCAATAATGATTTTCGATGAAGCCACAAGTTCTGTTGATACAGAAACTGAGCGTGCAATTAAACAAAATTTAGCGGAACTAACAAAGGGAAAAACAGCACTCATAATTGCGCATCGATTATCGACCATTCGAAATGCTGACAAAATTTTTGTTTTAAATCAAGGATTAATCACTGAATCAGGGACACACGACGAACTGGTTAAACAGCATGGTGATTATTATGAATTGTGGTCATTACAAACGGGTAACGTTTAATCAAAAATACCATTAAACTTTGCCCCACGGTATTGATTCCATGGGTTTTTACGGATATTAACACTTTTTTTTGTTGTTGAAAATCGATCGATAAAATGAAATCGACTTACGATGATGTCAAGATGCCCATCGTGATCTAAATCATCGACAATTGGTGTTGAATAAGCACCAGAATCAAGAACTTCAGAAAATATTTCACGCTTATCATTGTTGATAACCAACAAACGTGGCTGGCGATCGGTACACGTTACAAGAACGATATCATCTAATAAATCATCATCAATGTCAGCAATTATTGGTGAAGAGGCCCCATTACAAAAACCTATTTTTTTACGGTAAATTATGTCGCCAGATTTACCATCAAAAATAAACATGGTCGCCGACTCATATTTTGGCCAAACCCCTCGTGAAAATAAACCAACCACATCAGGGTATTGTTTATCTTTAAAGTTTATTAAAGCAACAGAGGAATAGGTTTCATATTCTAAACCAACATCGCCGCGCCAAATCAGATCGCCTGTTAATGCATTTAATTTAAATAAGTAACCGCCCATGGTACTTCCAATCATAACCGGCAGATTTTTTTCATACGTTAATAATGGTGATGAAATTGCGCCTTTGTGGCTTGTACTTATACGCCAATGGATTTCGCCAGACAGTATATCTTGAGATTGAAAAAAGCCAGCCTTTCGTTCACCACCAGATCCGTAAATAATGCGATGTGTTCCATTGTGTTTAAAATAAATTGGAACACTCCAACTTTCGCGGTTTTCAGGAACAGGAAATATATTTAAAATTTGTCCGGTTCTCGATGAAATCAGATATACCTTACTTCCAGGGCCTTCTTGATTCATCAATAGCTTCACCATAATTACATCATATGAAGAATACAAAATATCATTTCTGGAAATCACTTTTGATTCACATTCATTATTAATGCATATTTTTAGATTAAATTGTTCGACATCCGAAGTTTCTAATAACTTTGTTAAACCGTTCATGATGTTATCTTTATTGTATTCTCCAACCACTTCATTATTTGATGTTTCATCATATATACTAAAAATCTTTGTATTATTTGCTAAGCCACCTTGAATGACAACGAAATCGTTTATGCCATCATTATCAATATCGTCTACAGGCGTAGGCGTATTAAAATTGCAAGGAAGTAATTTGATATTCGAATTGACTTGAGATAAGACCCATAATTTTTGACCGGTTTTACCGTCCAACATATAAAAATCAGGAAAGCGTCCCGATGCAGTGACATCAAGCACCCCATCGTTATTGATATCGACTAATAATGGCGTTCCATATGCTGACTCGGGAACACTGGTCCGCCAGATAATTTCTCCTGACTTACCATCAATTGCGTTCATTGCGGATTCGTCTGTATTTGTCCATTCAAATCCAGACCCAATAATAATATCAGAAATTCCGTCTTGATTTACGTCTGCTAAACGCGGAGACCCAACACCAAACTGGTCATATTGCTTGACCCACTTTGTTGCCAATATTGGCAACACATTTTTTGGCAAAGAAAAATAGAAAAAAAAGATGCCGATTAAACATAAAATCAAAAATATAAATCTTTGATTTAACCCGGAAAAAAAACTATCCGATTGTTTTTTGCTTGAGGTACTCACGATTCATTCGTGCAATATTTTCAACTTTAATTTCTTTTGGACATGCAGCCTGACATTGATATGCATTTGAACAACCGCCAAAACCTTCTTCATCCATTTGATCAACCATATCAACTACACGTTTGCGTTGAGCACTACCTTGAGGAAGCAATGTAAGATGCGAAACTTTGGCTGCAACAAATAAAGATGCTGACGCATTTGGACAAGCAGCAACACAAGCTGAGCATCCAATGCAGGCAGCAGCTTCAAATGCCAAATCTGCTTTTTTCTTTTCGATTGGCGTATCATTGGCTTCAGGTGCACTTCCTGTTTTAACAGAAATGTAACCGCCTTTTGCAATAATACGATCGAATGCGGTTCGATCAATCACTAAATCTTGAATAACAGGCAGAGATTTTGCACGAAAAGGTTCAATAACAATGGTGTCATTATCATTAAATGAACGCATGTGAAGTTGGCATAACGTTACTGCTGAAACAGGACCGTGCGCAACCCCATTAACCATTGCACCACATGAACCACAAATGCCTTCTCTACAATCATGATCAAAGGCAATTGGAATTAAATTCTTTTCAGTCAGGCCTTCATTGATTACATCTAGCATTTCCAGGAATGACATATTGACATTAATTTCTTTGGCTTTATATACTTCAAAATGGCCTTTATCAGCTTGGTTTTTTTGACGCCAAACCTTTAACGTCAAATTTATAGTATCAGACATTATTTATAGCTCCTTTGCGAGAGTGGAACATCTTTGAAAATTAAATCTTCTGTATTTAATTTCTCTTTTTTCCCATTGTTGTATTCCCAAGCAGACGAAAAACAAAAATCATCATCATTTCGTTTTGCTTCACCTTCTTTTGTTTGATGTTCTGTTCGAAAATGACCACCGCATGATTCTTCACGATGAAGTGCATCTTCACACATTAACTCAGCAAACTCAATAAAGTCGTAAACTCGACCTGCTTTTTCGAGCGTTTGATTAAATGCTCCATCTCCTGGAATGTTAACATTGTTAAGAAAGTCCTCTTTAATTTCAGGAATGCGTTTTAGCGCTTCTTTTAAACCTTCTTTACTACGGGCCATGCCACACTTGTCCCAAACAATTAGACCAAGTTCGCGATGAAAATGGTCGACTGATTTAGACCCTTTAATTTTAACCAATTGATTGATTCTATTTTGAACATCATTTAATGCTTCATCAAATTCTGGAGCATCTGTTGATACAACGCCCAATTCATTGGATCCAAAATAGTGCCCAATGGTGTTTGGTATTATGAAATACCCATCTGATAAGCCTTGCATAAGCGCTGATGCACCCAATCGATTAGCTCCATGATCTGAAAAATTTGCTTCACCTAGAACGTGTAATCCAGGTATTGAACTCTGAAGATTGTAATCGACCCATAATCCTCCCATGGTATAGTGAACCGCGGGATAAATCATCATTGGTGATTGGTAAGGATTTGTACCTGTTATCTGTTGATACATATCAAATAAGTTACCATAACGTGCTTCAATGTTATGACGACCCAATCTCTTAATCGAATCTTCAAAATCTAAATAAACAGCTAAACCGCCTTTGACGCCCTTACCCAAATCAGTTTGTTCCTTTGCATTACGAGATGCTAAATCACGGGGAACAAGATTTCCAAAGCTGGGATATTTACGCTCTAAGTAATAATCACGTTCATCTTCAGGTATATTTTGAGGATCGCGGTGATCTCCCGGTTGCATTGGTACCCATACCCGTCCATCATTTCTCAGACTTTCACTCATAAGTGTTAATTTTGATTGATAATCACCTTTAACAGGAATACAAGTTGGGTGGATTTGTGTGTAGCATGGGTTTGCAAAATAAGCACCCTTTTTGTGTGCTCGCCAGGTTGATGTAACATTGCAAGCCATGGCGTTGGTCGATAAGTAAAAAACATTACCATAACCACCCGTCGCCAATATAACAGCGTCTGCTGAATGCTTTTCAAGCTCACCAGTTAGTAAATTTCTCACGATGATACCGCGTGCTTTTCCATTAACAACTACAATATCCATCATTTCAGACCTGGTATGCAGTGTTACTGTTTTATTTTCAACTTCTTTCATCATTGCTTGATAGGCCCCAAGCAACAATTGTTGACCAGTTTGACCTTTTGCATAAAACGTTCGAGAAACTTGTGCGCCTCCAAAAGAGCGGTTATCTAAAAGCCCACCATACTCTCTTGCAAATGGCACACCTTGAGCAACACAATGATCAATAATTTTTACTGAATTTTCTGCTAAACGATGTACGTTGGATTCCCTTGCTCTGAAATCGCCACCCTTGACAGTATCG
>MDTB01171274.1_pt1 | contig 33606 bp, 25 predicted proteins | sample 811161 | NCBI WGS metagenome assembly MDTB01 (sample SAMN05326650, study PRJNA326480) | marine metagenome | isolation source: seawater | place: Mediterranean Sea | collected 2009 | reverse complement strand
TTTCGGCATAGAAAACATCGACGTGACGAGACGTCATTCGAGGATTTTGAACATAAACATTTCCGACCGTTTGTTCTGGAATCACCCGGTCTTCCATCTTCGCACCCTTCGCACCCTTCGCACCCTTCGCACCCTTCGCAACAGTATCCGTGTCTAACATTGTTAAATTCATCCCTAACATCCCTACCATCGACGCTCAAGCTTCTTACGAAGCAGAATCGCAGCGGCATTCATCGTAATCAAAAACACTAATAACACAATTATCGCTGCACTAGTTTTCTGAATAAACATTCGTTCAGCAAAGTCAGCCCACATAAAAATTTGGACCGGCAAAGCTGTCGCTGGTTCAACGACTCCACCAGGAATGTCCACAATAAACGCCACCATACCAATCATCAGAAGCGGTGCGGTCTCACCCAAAGCTTGCGCCATGCCAATAATGGTACCAGTCAACATACCGGGTAATGCCAGCGGGATAACATGGTGGAAAATCGTTTGCATTTTCGAGGCGCCCACGCCAAGTGCCGCATCGCGAATACTCGGGGGTACCGCACGAATCGCTGCCCGCGATGAAATGATAATAGTCGGTAAAGTCATCAATGCTAAGACGATACCACCAACCAATGGAATCGAACGCGGCAAGCCGAATACCACAATAAAAATCGCAAGGCCCATGATACCGAATACAACAGATGGAACAGCTGCCAGGTTGTTGATATTAATTTCGATAATTTCAGTGATCCGGTTTTTCGGCGCAATCTCTTCAAGATAGACAGCGGTCGCGACACCCAGAGGAAACGCAATAATCAGGCAAACCGCAAGTGTAAGAATTGATCCAACGAGCGCGCCTTTGATACCGGCAATCTCAGCATTCCGGGACGCTGAACCGAAAAACAAATAATCACTTAACTCATAAGAAATCCGTCCAGCGTCATTTAAATCGTCCACGAACTCGATGACCTGATCATTAATTCGCCGCTCGGTCTCAGGTGTTTCACGCGAGATAAAACCGCGCAGAAATGAATCAATGTCGTCATCAAGTGCAAATTTCACAGGCACGGTTTGTCCAATAAGACTTGGATTCGCAAGAGCAAATTCGGTCAATCGAAGATCAGATGCTGACGACATAATGCCCCTAGCGGCTCGTTTCGCTTTGCGTCCAGTTGGATTTCCCAGCGTATTTAACAAAGCTTCATTGACAAGGGCGCGCGCATCGCCCGCATAGAGCGACTCGACAGACATATCCCCTTGAGGATCAATACGCTCTTGGTTGAGCGTGACTTCGAGCGTCACGTAGTGCTGGAACATCCCTGGGATTCCGTTCGAGAAAATGCCCACAAACAACAGAATCAAAAACAAAATCGCTGTCGAGATTGCAGCCAATCCGCGGACTTGGAAGAGACTTTCGCTACGCCCACGTGCGTTGAGTGTTGCCGCAACTCGTGTTGCGGCTTCCTTAGGAGATAAAGGCGTCGTTGCTGCTTTATCAGTCATACTGTTCCCTGTATTTCTTCACGATTTGCAATGCAACGAAGTTCAAGCCCAAAGTAATGATGATCAGCATCAGAGCTAGCGCGAAAGCAGACAGCGTCTTTGCCGATTCAAATTCTTGATCGCCCACCAAAATCGTGACGATTTGCGAAGTCACTGTCGTGACTGCATCGAGCGGATTAAACGACAAATTTGCAGCCAATCCGGCAGCCATCACAACGATCATTGTCTCTCCAACCGCTCGCGATACCGCGAGGATAATCGCAGCCATAATCCCGGGAAGCGCCGCAGGAAGTACGACTTGACGAACCGCTTCACTTTTTGTCGACCCCAGTCCATAAGCCGCATCTCGTAATGATTGTGGAACAGCATTGATCACGTCATCAGACAACGATGAAATAAATGGGATAATCATGATTCCCATCACGAGTCCAGCAGCCAATGCAGATTCTGATGCAACTTCGAAACCTATCGATTCACCTACAGCTTTCACTAGCGGAGCGACAGTCAATGCAGCAAAAAATCCGTAAACAACGGTTGGAACCCCCGCGAGGATTTCTAGTAGCGGTTTCACAAAAGCACGGACAGTCGATGTTGCATATTCAGCTAAATAAATTGCGCTGAATAGGCCAACTGGAACAGCGACCACCAGAGCGACGGTGGAGATGAGGAGTGTGCCCACGAACATTGGTACCATTCCATATGTAGCCGTACCACCGCCTGATCCCGCGCGCTCAGCACCCTCAAATTGCGGATTCCACTCAAGCCCAAACAGAAAATCTTGAGGAGGAATCAGCTGAAAAAACCGAATGGATTCAAACAATACTGACAATACGATTCCGACGGTCGTTAAAATCGCAACGGTAGAGCTCGAAACCAGAGCCCACAAAATGATTCGCTCAACACCAATTCGAGACCGGAAGTTAGGGGTGATTTGCCGGTATGCAAAAAATCCACTGAATATGGACACTGCCAGAACAATCACTGTAATTAAATTGTCCGCTGTTGCTTGCCAACGAATCCACGCCTCACCGGCTTCTATGATAAATGGCTCGGGAGATCCAAATTTAATACCCTCGACAACATTCATTATTTTTGAGAAGACAATCGCTTGCGCGGAAAAATCCTGCGCCAAAACTTCGGATGGATAGAATTGCCTAACCATTTGCTTGAAAAGTAAACCATCTCCGACAGAAAAGACGACGAGCAACAGAATCGCAGGAATTGTTGATACTAGCGCGGCCCATAGTCCGTAGTAGTGAGGCAAAGAATGTAACTTAATCGTTCCCGCTAAGCTTTGGCCGACAATAGAGAGCCGCCCTAGATAGAAATAGAGTGCGCCAATAACCAACACCAGCAGTGCTAAACTTGGTATAGACACGATGCGTTTTCCTTGGTTGAAAAAAGGACCAGCTCATTATGAACTAGTCCTTTCGCAATTACTCTCAATATAGGTTTATTACTTAAGATCTGCAGCTGTAAGCTTTGGAAGATCTTTCATACGCTTAGCCATTTCTGCTGCTTCATTAGCACCTAACGGGATCATACCAGCATCAGCCAACACACCGTCATTACCCCAATGCTTAGTCCATTCAGCCATATACTCTTCAATGCCCGGAACAACACCAATGTGCGCATGCTTAACATAGAAATACAATGACCGAGAGGCCTTGTAAGAACCGTCGCCAATCGCATCAAACGTTGGAGACACTCCGTCTAAGATGGCGCCCTGGAGCGTATCAGAGTTCTGATCGAGGTACGAAAATCCGAAGACACCAAATGCATTTGGATCTTCTTGTAACTTTTGGACAATCAAATTGTCCTGCTCGCCTGCTTCGATGTAAGCGCCGTCAGTACGCATTGCACGGCATTTCTTACCTTTTTTATCACCACGCTCTGCTGACGCTTTCTTCGCAAGCTCCTGTTTACCACAATAAGATTTTTGGTTGATCATCTCAGCGAAGGACGCGCGTGTTCCCGATGTTGTTGGTGGTCCATAAACACGGATTTCAATGTCAGGATATGCTGGATTGATATCAGACCACTTCTTAAAGGGATTATCGATCCACTGTGTTTCGTTGTAGCCCTGCCCCGTAGCACCGGCAGGAACTTGAGCAGTCAATGCCATGCCCAAATCGGCACGGGAGATTTTGAGAGCTGGTGACTGCTTCGAGTTTGCTACAACGATCCCGTCATAACCCACCTTAATCTCAGTCACTTCCACACCGTTCTTGTCACAGTATGCGAGCTCTTTTGCTTTCATCCGTGAAGATGCATTACCAATATCGATGAATTCTGTTCCGATTCCATCACACACACCTTTTTTACCGACAGAAGAACCGCCTGACTCAACAACCGGTGTTTTAACAGCAGGGTTTTTTCCCAATGCTTCAGCAATAATTGTTGCGAAAGGGAACACTGTAGATGAACCAGCCAATGACACGTAGTCACGTGCTACAGCAGCTGTACTCATCGCAACTGCTACAACTGCAGTTGCAGCGATACGAATAACCATGGAAACCTCCTTTTAGGTTTTGTCTGAACGCTGGAAGGGATGAAACCTATGAACAGCGCTGTTATCTTTTTACCTTTAAAATGTTACAAAAAGGTTACAGTTCGCAGAGATATAATCCATCACCTAATCATCTCGACTTTCGTGATCAGAGGGATCTAAATAAATCTTCCAGTTTTTCAGTTAGTGGGCACTGTCATATTTTTGCGACATGCTGTTCATATAACTCCAAGGTTAACGCTGCAAACTGTCCAGCCTCCCAATCTCTGGCATAAAGTTTTGATTTATGTCGCAGCTCGAGTAAATCATCTGGCGAGTCAAGCAGTTCACCTAGAACTCGGGCAAAGTCCTCGACATCATTTGTGACGATTCGACATCCCTCACCTTCAATCAAAACATCCTTTGAACCCATACTGGCAACCGAAACTACTGGCAAGCCTGATGCTAGAGCCTCCAGTAAAACAAGGCCTTGGGTTTCTGTCTCAGAGCCGAAAACAAAGCAATCTGCAGACTGATAACACCGCCACAAGTCTTCGCTCCTATCGAGGTATCCGATGAATTTTATTCGTCCGTGATTCCGCTTTCCGGCGGCATACCGTTTGAGGAAGCCCTCTGCGGGTCCCTCGCCAGACACAATAAGATAAATATCTGGCCTATCGGTCGCCAACAGATCGAACGAGTCGATTAATAGCCCGACATTTTTTTCAAAGGCCACTCTTCCGACATAGAGTAAAATTGTTGATTCTTCTGAAATATCTTGGCCTCTTCTGAAGCTGATAACATCGGATAATGACTTAAAACATATCGGTGGAAGTCCCGTAGGAATTACTATTATCGGCTTCTTTACGCCATAATCATGCAACCGGTCTCTCATTTGGCGAGAAGGTGAAATGACCGAGTCAGCTTGGTTGCACTGAGCGCGAGAAAGGCGTCTCGCTGCATAACGCAAGAGCATCCTAGGTAGCCATCGCAAGTATTGCTCGAAGTAAGCCTCAAAAAAAGTATGGTAAGTGATAACAACCTTTAGTCTTAACTCCCTAGCTAAATAGATGCCTGCGTAGTGAGCAACAAACGGCGTATGGATATGGACGATATCAACATCTAATTCTAATAGGCGAGGCTTGAGTCTCTTGATGAATTGATAAGACATCAGCCGGTCTTCTGGATCCAAAGGTATCGGTTTAGAAGGAACGCTGATCAGTTTAAAAGAAGTAGGAATTCGCACCGGATAATCTGGAGCGATTAATGTAACCCTATGGCCTAGGCGTTGAAAGCAATCAATAAACGTCTGAATCGAGGTAGACACACCGTTTACTCGCGGAAAGTAAACGTCGGAAATCATAAGTATATGCATAGCTAAACCCCTCGATTTCCCAAAAATATCGTCTATTTATGACAAAATTATGACTACCACTTATGTTTGTTTTCCAATGTCTCCGGGGGGCATAGGGACCCCGACTGGCTAAATTTTTTCACTATCCAATTTTCTACAAATACATCACTAGGTTCTTGAAAAGTCAGAGGGCCTATCGCATAAAACTTCACCTCATAAACAGAGATACAGTCAATAGTTGCCAATGAGACGCAAACATGCGGGAATCCAACCATGCAATACATCTACTCCAACGACCTCAATACACTGGTTGAAACCGTGGCCGGGGTGCTCTCCGCCGAGAGTTTTACGTCGCCACTGACGCCTGACTGGCTAATCGTCCCGAACCAGGACACCGGGAGATGGCTGCAGCTCCAGCTGACCGATCGTCTGGGATGTCTCGCGAACACAAAGACCACGACCCTCCCTGATTTCGTACAAGAGATCACAGGCACCAAGCCAGGCGTGCAGTTTGAGGCCCGGCTCTACTGGGCAATCGCCACGGTCTGGCAACAAAAAAATCCCGATCTCGGACACGCTGACTACTTGCAGCAAGTCAAAACGCTGGTCGAATTATTCCGGCGCTACCTAACAGACCGACCCGACTGGTTATCAAGATGGGAATCAACCGCATCTGCTGATATCCAGAAAATGAAATGGCAGCAAGCGCTTTGGCTGGACATACAACCTCTGCTCGGTGGCGCCCCACATGACGCTCTCTTGGAGTCACTTTCTGAGACAAACCCCATAGATTTGGCGGCGGTAGGTCGGATCATCGTTTTCAATCCAGACCGTTTATCTTCTATCCACTTGCGGGCGCTCCAAGTTTGGACGTCAAACAATCCGTGTTTTGTGTGCGTCCAATCACCGTCACCGGAGCCCTGGTTTATAGAGGGATCTCTCGAGCTTCCCGAGACACACCCCATACTGGCGGACCTCTGCCGAGAAAAAGCAAAGGTTTTTTCGATAATCGGCGACCAAAATTTTATCGACGGCTTCAAACTACCCGAGGCCAGAGATGCGCTCGCAAAACTTAAGGCGGACCTCTATCACAACCAAGCAGAGGCCATCAAGATCGACGACTCGATCGAGTTCGTCGCCGCAACAGGCCCCACACAAGAAGTCATCTCATTAAAAAAATGGCTCACTGAATGGATCAACAGCGACCCAACGAATAACCTTCGAGATGTGCAGATCGTGACCCCCGATCCCGGGTTATATGGGCCAATCGTGCAACGCATTTTTCACGCTCCCGAACAAGATCGATGCCTTCCCACATCGCCAGATCCGCTCTTAATAAGACCACTCGAATCGGTTGCCATTGACCTGTTTGCACAGAGTTACGCGACAGGATTCAAGGCGGGCTCTCTGTATGCCTTCCTCACCCAACAATCCGTGCGCGACGCTCTCAGACTGTCAGACCACCATCTTCGTCAGATCCAAACATGGCTGGTTCGATCAGGCGCGCGACGAGGCCTGAAAGGCTATCGACACACCCTACGCGAGGCCAAGAAAAGGCTCCTACGGGGTCTCCTAGCAGACCCGGATGCGCACCCGTCGGTCGACAGCACGACCACCGAGGCCCTCGAGCAAACTTTTTCCATCGACCGATTAATCGCATGCCTCAGCGCCCTAAACACGATCCTATCCGCACCAGACCAAGTTGAATTACAGGAGGCGCTCGAACTCGTCGATGACGCCATCAGTCGCCTGACCCTTGGCCAAGTCCGAGGCCTGAGCCTTGCGCCATTAACCCATGACTTTAGTACCCGGAAAGTCCAACTCGGTGCGGTCTTGCAGTGGATCCAGTCGCATCAGGACACGGGGCTGTCGCGACCCCTCGCACTAAATGACCAGCTATCAGTGACAGCACCGCAAACTATACGCAGCGTCCACACCAAGGTGGTCGCGATACTTGGCGCAAACCACGACACATTCCCGGAGGACACGCACGATCATGCGTGGGATCTCGTCGCTCAACAACCACGGCCAGGGGACTCAATCGCATCCGAAAAAGACCGGCAGGTTTTGGCAGACATAGTGTTAAACACAGACGAAAGACTCTGGATCAGCTGGATTGGTCGCCACCCAACTCTGCAGACAAGGGAACTACCGGGCCCGGGAGTCATCACACTACTGGATTGTTTTGAGAAAACGTGTGATCCCGTTAAAGAACTTCCAATGGGCGTCCCGCTTCAAAAGCCATTTCCTGAGGGCAAGGTAGCTGATCAGGTCAAGGCGCAGGACAGGCAGCTACAATGGTCCGTCCCTGAATTTCTGGTCTCCGCAACCCGGCCCGCCCACGCATTCCTCGACCATCATGGCGCTCGCCTGACCAACCTAGAATTACCCAGTCTCGATCTGGAGCCCCTCGAGATAGGTCCGCTAAACACATTCAGGCTCAGGGAGAGCTTCATCCTCGGACGATCTGACCACGGAGATCTCGCGGACTATTTACGACATCATCCGGAATTCCCTGATGAACTTGACCTTGAGGCGCTATTAGACGCCCACGCGCCTGAACTGGTGCGCGAGGCCATCGCTATACCCTCCGAGACAGTTCCTCCTGCGGTATTAAAGGTCGGGCCGTATCAGCTAACCATAGAAGACATGCCCACCATTGAATCACCACGTATTCTAGTGAAGGACAAAGTTGAGGGGGCTCAGGGCCTCAGAATGTTGCTCGAGGGGCTCATCTTATTCGCAAGAGAGCAGACCGATGAGGAGATGCGGATCGTAACCTTCAGTAATCAAGTTAGGCCCTTCGGTCCTATCGCAAAAGACGAAGCGCAAACCATTCTCCACCAGTGGTTTGACGTAGTAAGTGATCGAAACTCTCCGTGCCCACTCATCACCCCCCTCGTTTTCAAAACAGCCGGCGCGATTGCAAAAAATATTGAACATGTTGAGTGGGTACACTGGCGCGATAAATCTCTCCGCTTTTATCCTGAATATGAACGACTGTTCTTTAACGACTCGCAAGTCTCACAGAAGCACAGCGCCCTGGTAAAAACCCTAGTGGCACCACTACGGCAGCATCTCGGGAGGGCACGTGGAACGCTTTAGACCGGAGGCCCTCCCTATAGACGGAAGACATCTGATTGAGGCCAGCGCCGGTACAGGCAAGACCTATGCGTTGATGTCACTACTAATAAGGGCTATCGCAGTCCACGGCCACCCGCCGGAGCAATGCCTGCTCATGACCTTCACCCGAGCCTCAACCCGCGAATTAAAGGCTCGCGTTCGGGAGCGCTTGGACAGTGAAATCGCGCTATTGCAAGCCGGCCAGTCTGAGCTACCCAAAGCTTTTTCAGGTTTCTCAACCGAGGACGGCATTCAGCGGCTTCGTGATGCACGCCGACAAATCGACTCGATTGAGATACGAACCATTCACGGTTTCACGATACGAGTGGTCCAGGACTTCGGTCCCGCGGTCAGGATTCCAAGTTTTCCAGTCGAAACAGATTCAAGCGAACTTCGCCAAGAGGTGGTAATCGATTGCTATCGACAGCTCATCAAAGAATGTGGGACCAGGGATGTTCTCGCGCTGACCGGCGGATTAAAAGCGTTTATGACCCACGCCGAGCTCGCGTGGAAGCCCATCGAAGACATCATACCGCCCAATACAGAATACCCTGATCTCGGCATGATTGTCTCTGGCTTCAAAGCTCGAAAGACATCGGTCGAGCCAACGATTGACGACCTCGCCGGGCTTAACGGCCTAACCAGCGCAGCTGTCAAGAGACATGCCTCAAAAATTTTAGATGCCCAGACACGTAGGGACATCCCTAAAACAACCATCGATTATTTTCTGGACCGTGAGGAAGAACACGAAGGAACAGTCTTCGACGACTGGGTCGACCTTATTAAACCGTGCCAAACCGAATCCGAATTCCGGGCATATTGCCTCCGCGAATTGCGGGTTTTATATGCGAAACGACTCGCAGAACGCGGGATCACGGACAATGATCAGGTTGTCCGTGACGCCGCTCGCGTCGCGTCGCGACTAGAGTCGGATGGGCCGTCGCATACCGTTATCCTGATTGATGAGTTCCAGGACACAGACCGTCACCAGTGGGCAATGCTTGATCACCTGTATCCAGACGCCCCCGGCCGCCTGATGGTTATGGTCGGCGACCCAAAGCAAGCGATCTACCGGTTCCGTGGAGCAGACACCGCGTTCTACCACAACGTTAGGAACACCTTCGCGCAGGAATTTTGTTGGTGCCTAGACACAGTCTATCGGTCTACAGAGTCTCTGGTGGAGGCGCTGAACGAACTATTCACCGACGAACTACCGATCGGGGAAGAACACGGTTATCGATCTCTCGCGACAGGGACTCCTGGCTCAAAAGGCCCCCTCGTTGTCAATGATCACGAACTTGCCGGCTTCCAGTGGGTCGATGCGTTGACACCCAAACGAGTTGTTGAGCTTACCCAATATCTTCTCAACCAGTCGCGTTCGCAGACTAGGCGAATTGACGAACAGATCCTGTCCGAAACGGATCTGTGTATCCTGGTCCAGTCTCGATCGACAGCACAAAAAATCAAGCACATCGGTGAACGAGAGGGCCTGGCTTTTCACTACCACAGCAACACCAGCGTCTTCACGCACGCGGTCGCTAGAGAGATGGTCTGCATCCTCGAGGCCATAGCAAATCCGGATGATCTTGCTGCCATAACGACGGCGGCATCGACCCGTCTCATGGGCTTGGAGTTGAATACACCGCTCCGCCTAACAGAACAACCAAGGTTCAAAGAACTAAAGACCGCACTCTTCAGCGCACGTGATCAGTGGAATCACGATGGCCCTATGTTTGCCCTCACTTGCCTGTTCGAGTCCTGCCAAACCGCACAACGATTCCCGAACAATCTGAGTGGACTCGAGGACTGGAATATTCTTACGCAATGCCTTGAGATCTTCGGTGAGGATGCAAAGGGACTCACACCACTCGAGGCCGCTCACTGGTGGGCAGGCCAAGCACAACAATCAGCAGAGGCCCGAGAGCAAACCGTGGCGCGAGCCCCCTCTGGGCCAAATATAATCACCATCAACACCATCCATGGATCCAAAGGCCTCGAATACAACGTAGTAATCCTAGCGGATCAAGTCACCGCAAAACCATTACCCAAAACCACGTGGGGATTTGATTATTGTGATAAAAATGAGTCGAAGATTGATCTCACAGGCACAGCGAGAGAGCACGCCGTACAGGACCAAAATAAAGACCTTAACCGACTACTCTATGTCGCGCTGACGCGCGCCAAATCTGCTGTATTTTGTGGTTTTCCTGACCCCAAAGGGGCTGTCTCACGGCTGTTGGGTCAACGTGAGATCGACTCACTCGGCAAACACCACGAGGTCTTCGAAATTCCTACTTCCGGCAAACCGGTTGTTAACTTTGCGACACCCATCGAGGAACCGGCCAGTCTCCAAAGGCCACAGGGTCCAGAATGGTTTTTCAGAAGTTTCTCTGGGCTCATCAAATACGACGCCTTGCATGAAGTGGAGCCGGGTGCGAGCGACGAGGACCCAGTCGACACAGAATTTGATCTGAATCAGAAATGGCACGCAATACCTGGAGGGACGGGTACTGGTAACTTTATCCACGAAATCCTCGAATGGCATGCTACCTGGCCAGAAGAGCGTGAGACCCTGCAGCAATGTATTGAGACACGCTGGCCGAATCATTTGCCCCCAGAGCACCTCGAATCTGTCTCAACATGGATTCAGCACATTTTAAGTGTGGAACTGTTTCCTGAGACATCGCTTCATAACCTCTCTGCCAGACAGAAACGTGCAGAGCCCCAGTTTGAGTTACCCCTGAAAACTTCTCTAACGATCCATGATTTATTCGAAGCCTGTGGAAACTTTTCCTGGTGGAGACCACAACCGCCACCCAAGGATTATGAAATCAATGGACACCTCATTGGCTTTATTGATCTTGTTTTTGAGGCCAACAAACGATTTCACATTATCGACTACAAAACCAACTACCTGGGACCAAACGACGACGCATATTCAGACGATCGTATCGAATCTGCGATGGAGCAATCCCATTATCGCCTGCAGGCTGCAATATATGGGTTAGCGTTACATCGCTGGCTACAAAAACGACTACCTGAGTATGATCCGGCGCGACATCTGGGTGATATCATCTATTTGTTCTGTCGCGGGGTACAAGCGACCAATCAGGGGATTTGGCGGAGATCCATCGAGGCCGATGGCGTCATTGCACTTGAGGAGCGTTGTCTATGCACGCCATGACAACAACAGACTTGCTGGGGCTCCTGTCTACAGAAGGATTACCACAACAATTAAGTGGGTCGATCGTCCAGCTCATTGAGGCGATTAATCAGGGGCACACCGCTTATCCCCTTGACGCACCAACAGCAGACCAGTGGCAAGAAACACTCTCACATTCAGATCTCGATCAACTGTTTGCGTGCCACCAGAGTTGTCTACAGATTCGCCGGCACTTTGCCCAAGAACAGCGAATCGCCCGACAACTAAAGGAACGGGCTTCCTCTAAACCAATGACCATCCATCTGGATCCGAGACAACTGATGCCACAAGCCGACGAGTCTCAACAAAAAGCGATCATCGGCGCCGCAAGTCACTCACTCTCAGTCGTCTCGGGCGGACCGGGGACCGGAAAAACAAGCACTGCAGCGGCAATCGTCGTCGCCAAGCAATCCCGCTTTCAGCATCCTGCCCGCGTCGCACTAGTCGCCCCGACCGGTAAAGCCGCCGTCCGCTTAACGGAATCATTCCGGTCGGCGGTGTCAGACATTCAAGACATTGGCGAAGAAATGCATAAGCTCACCGCAACAACAATTCACCGACAACTGGGGCGACTTGATGAAATCGATATTGTTCTGGTCGACGAAACATCGATGGTCTCTCTGGACCTGCTCGACCGTCTACTAAAATCAGTCTCAGAAAAAACAGACCTTGTTTTTATAGGAGACCCGAACCAGCTTTCCAGTGTAGAGGCCGGCAATATTCTCAGGGTCATTACAGAATCACCCACCCTCAAGGAAAATTGTTTCGAGCTGACGCATCGACACAGGATCAGCAACAGAAAAATATTGGCGACACTTCAGGACCTGTGTCTTACAGGTAATGGTTCTGAGTTTATTGAGGCAATCAAAGACACAGATACCTTCTGGGAACCTGAGCAGCAAGTGAATCGTCTAGAAGACTATATATTCACAGGTCTCGATCGATATTTCGAGGATCTCCGGTCCATGGTTATACCGGAGGAGCCTGATTTTCAATGTCTTACAGCAATCAGCGAGGGGACTGGTGGTAGACGGTTCATCAATCACCGGGTACAGGCAGAATGCCAAAGGCTGGGTCTCAAAGGTCTCGGTGAAAGGCTATTAGTAACCGAAAACCAGCCTGGTATCGAAGTATTTAATGGTGACATTGGCGTCGTCATCGAAACACATGACAACAGAAATCCACGGGTCCGGTTCGAGCGCCTCGACCAGCCTTTACTAAAAAATCAGCTAGGTTCTGTCGAACCGGCTTGGGCTATAAGTATCCACAGGTCACAGGGCTCGGAGTACAACTCGGTGCTTATCTGTTTGCCGGAACCGTTATCCGGTGGTTCCCAGTTTCGGCCGACTCGCGAGCTCCTATACACCGCATTAACAAGGGCAAAAGACGAGGTGGGACTATTTGCCACAGAGTCGATGCTCGAGCAGGCGATAGCAAACGTGACGCAGCGCTTTAACTGTCTAGAGCACTTCTTGATTGCCCCATGACAATGTAGACTCGCCTCATTCATTAATGCCTGACAATAAGGAAGTTCCGTGGAACTTGACGAACAAGACCCAAATCCAGAGGGCGAGCTGATTCTTCGGGTCATTGCCCATCCGAGATTTACAAATGCTCTCGGCGACATTTATGCGGGATGGTTACTTGACCAGATGGATCAGGCCGCAGCACAGGTCGCTATGAAAGCAAGTGGTGGCCGCTGCGCGACCGTCTCGTTAGATAACGTAGATTTTATAGCACCAGTACCTGTTGGATCTGAGGTATCGATTTATGGGGAGCTAGAGGACATTGGTCGTTCATCAATGCAGATCAGAATCGAAGTGTGGATCACAGAGCAAGGTTCAGAGAGCTACAAATCGACGGAAACCCGGTTTGTATTTGTGGCGATTGATTCTAACGGCAGAATCCGGCAGGTCCCCGGAAATCCCTAACCGAGGGGCACGAGCTTGGCATACTGCAGTACTAGCCACTTTTTCGATTCATCATCAAAACGAACCTGTACCTTCATCTGAGGGCCGGAGCCCTCGAAGGCTAGGACCGTTCCCTCACCAAATAGTCCGTGATCTACGCGTGAACCAACACCAAGCCCATTCTCTTCAACGAACGCATCGTCGAATTCTTGGAATCTCGGGTGCCGATGGGGTCTATTGACAGGTCTCGCGCCAAATGATGATGAGTTAAAGGGACGGCTTACCTGAGACTCTAGTCTCACTTCTTCAATGCAATCCTGCGGAATTTCGCGGATGAATCGACTGAGCAAACCAAAGTGGTCCCTGCCGTTCAGCCGCCGCGACTCTGCATAGGTCACGACTAAGTGCTGCATCGCTCGCGTTATGCCGACATAGGCCAACCGTCGCTCTTCCTCGAGACCGCCCGCTGAATCAAGACTCATCACGTGCGGAAACAATTCTTCCTCGGCACCTACCAGAAATACACGGGGGAACTCCAGTCCTTTAGCCGAATGCAACGTCATTAACTGAACCGCGTCCGCGTCCGGATCCGCCTGTGTCTCACCAGCATCCAAGCTGGCTTGAGATAAGAACTGAAGCAGGATAGAGGTTTCCTGATCCTCTGGCTCAAAGGCCCGACACGCGCTCACTAACTCATTTAAGTTGTCTACCCTTGCTTGACCACGCTCACCCTTTTCTGAGCCGTGATAAGCCAGTAGACCTGTCGCTTCAATCACGTCTCGTGCAAGATCGGAGAGTTCTAGATCAACCGCCTTGCGATCCAGGTCATTAATTAAATCAATAAAACCAGCAACGGCGGTCTTTGCCCGACCACTGAGCCCATCACTGAGCGACAACTGCAACGCGCTATCCCACAAGCCCCTGCCCTCGTCACGTGCAGTTTCTCGGATTTGTTCGACGGTCCGCTCACCAATACCCCGCGGCGGTAAATTTATGACGCGCTCAAATGCCGTGTCGTCGAATCGATTTTGAATTAATCGTAGATACATCAGCGCATTTTTAATTTCGAGGCGTTCGTAGAATCGTTGCCCACCATAAATCCGATAAGGAATGCCAGCGCGTAACAAGGCGTCCTCGAGGACACGCGACTGGGCATTAGATCGATATAAAATTGCTAACTCACCATTCAAAGCGCCTTGCTCGACATGCTGGCTGATTCGGTTCGCCACGAACCGCGCCTCGTCTTGCTCATTAAAAGCAGCATACAACTGGATGGGGGACCCAGCTCCTTGGTCGGTCCACAACTCCTTGCCAAGCCGGCCGGTATTGTTAGAAATGACCGCGTTCGCCGCTTTCAAGATCACATCAGTGGAGCGATAGTTTTGCTCTAGACGAATCGTAGTGACCGGCGCGAAATCAGACTCATACCGGTGAATGTTTTCAATACGTGCGCCACGCCACGCGTAAATGGATTGATCATCATCGCCAACCGCCATGACATGAGTATCAGTCCCTGCAAGCAACCGAATCCAGGCATATTGGATGGTATTAGTGTCCTGAAATTCATCTATCAATAAATGCCTGAAACGGTCCTGATAATGCTTCAAAAGATCCGATTTGTTACGAAGTGTCTCGAATGTCCGTAATAGTAGTTCCCCAAAATCAACCAGATTTTGTGTCTTGCACCGGGCGTCGTAGTCTGCGTAGAGTCGGATCAACGTATCGTTGTAATAGTCTCGCCCCGTTTGAAGATGTTGCGGTCTTTGGCCCTCGTCCTTGCACCCGTTGATAAACCCGGCAACCGCGCGAGGCTTAAACTTTGCGTCATCAAGTTGTAGATCAGCCACAATTCGTTTAATCATCCGCTGCTGATCATCAGAATCAAGAATCAGAAACTGTTCGACTAAACCCGCGTCGCGCCAATGTGCTCTCAAAAATCGGTGCGCTAATCCATGAAAGGTACCAACCCACATGGCGTGCAACGAGCGACCAAGCGCCCCCTCCAGTCGTTCACGCATCTCACGGGCGGCTTTGTTAGTAAACGTTACCGCCATCAGGGCATGGGGAGACAAGCCTTGGTCACGCATGAGAAAGGCCATCCGTTCAACAAGTACGCGAGTCTTACCCGAGCCTGCACCCGCGATAACCAGGAGGTTCGGGTCAGGAGACATAACAGCCTGCTGCTGGGGAGAATTCAATTGCATAAGTGCAAGTGTACCTAGTTTTAGTCCCTTCGCGTATGGGGTTTGTGCATCGAGCGTCGGGACTCAATCCCGTCACGAACCATCAAAATCGTTAGATAGAGAAAATTTATCGAAATTATTTAAAAATACACTTGGAATTAAATTACACCCGTCCCCATACTCCTTGTCGTCACCGTATAACCGGTGCCACATTAATGTGAAAACGCATGACTCTTTAAAGGAGAAAATACATGCAATTAAAAGGCACAAAAACTGAAGAAAGCTTGAAGGCGGCTTTCGCTGGCGAATCAAAAGCTAACCGTAGATACCTCTACTTCGCGAATATGGCAGACATCGAAGGTGCTCCTGAAGTTGCAAATGTGTTCCGCAACACGGCCGAAGGTGAAACTGGTCACGCACACGGCCACATGGAATATCTCATCGCTGGCGGCTCGGGTGATCCCGAGACTGGTCTTGCAGCTGGCAATGTCGCTGAAGCACTCGAGTCCGCAATTGCAGGCGAAACACACGAGTACACAGACATGTACCCGGGTATGGCAAAAGCAGCTCGTGAAGAAGGCTTTGATGAAATTGCCGATTGGTTCGAAACACTAGCGAAAGCTGAGCGCAGTCACGCCAATAAATTCCAGAAGACCCTGGATGCCTACAAGGAAGAAGCTTAAGACACGCGAAAACCAGGGTTGTTCCTGGTTTTCATCCCCCCACGGAGAGAATGATGGCGACTGAAACAAAGCGCGAAGGGAACTTAGAAGCCCCGACGCGGCATCCTATCGATTGGAAAAGTCCCGAGTATTATGACGAAGAGAAGCTCAACCTCGAGCTTGAACGGGTGTTTGACATTTGCCATGGTTGTCGTCGCTGCTTAAGTTTATGTAATTCATTCCCAACGTTGTTCGATCTGATCGACGACAGCGAAACGATGGAAGTGGACGGGGTTGCGAAAGAGGATTACGTCAAGGTCGTGGACGAGTGCTACCTTTGCGACATGTGCTACATGGCGAAATGCCCGTACGTCCCTCCGCATCCATTCAATATCGATTTCCCCCACCTGATGTTACAGGCAAAGGCTGTCAAACATCAAAAGCTTGGAATTTCAGCCCGAGACAAGATCCTGTCAGACACTGACGGACTCGGTAAACTCGCGGGGATTCCCGTGATCACCGAAACAGTCAACGCGGTAAGTCATTGGAAGCCTGTTCGCAAAGCGGTACAGGGAGTATTAGGCATCCACGAGAAAGCGTGGCTACCCGAGTTTGCTCCAAAAAAACTGCGACAAATCATTAAGAAGGCAAAAGTGCTTGAGGTCAGGGATGGAGAACGGTCCTCAGGCAAAGTCGCCATCTTTGCAACTTGTTACATCAATTATAACGAGCCCGGTATTGGCACAGACCTGGTCAAGATCCTGGAACACAACGAAATCCCGTGGGTCATCGCCGAAAAAGAGGTTTGCTGCGGGATGCCAAAACTCGAGCAAGGTGACCTAGAGGCAGTAGAACGACTGAAGCGAATCAACATCCCACACTTGGCAAAGCTTGCTCGCGAAGGGTATGCAATACTCGCAGGCGTCCCCTCGTGCACGCTTATGTTTAAACAAGAGCTTCCCTTGATGTTCCCAGAAGATCAAGACGTTCAAGCCGTCAAGGCAGCATTCTGGGACCCGTTCGACTACTTCATGGCGCGCGTGAAGGACGGGCTCATGAACACCGACTTCAAGACAGGCCTCGGGTCTGTCTCGTACCAGGCACCTTGCCATGGACGCGTACAAAACATCGGTAAGAAAACGGAAGAGTTCCTAAAATCGATCCCCGACACACGTGTCAAAACCACCGAGCGATGCTCTGGACACGCCGGGACTTATGGCGTGAAAAAGGAGTTCCACGAAACCTCTATGAAGATTGGCCGCCCCGTATTCAGAACGATGAACGAGCAAAGCCCAGACTATATTTCAAGCGACTGCCCGCTTGGCGGCCACCACATCGCCCAAGGTATCCGTGAAAACCACGGTAATGAACCATCTCTAGCGCATCCTGTATCACTGGTAGCTAAAGCATATGGATTAAACGAGGAATAAACATGTCTAAGATTGTACGCAACTCCCTGCTGTCTCTAGAAGAATACGCAAAACAACGTCCACAAATACGTACTGAAGCGATGCGACTAAAGCGAATCCGTAGTGTCTATATTGGACCAAATATGACGCTACAGTTTGAGAATGAAGCGACAATTCGGTACCAGATTCAAGAAATGCTGCGCATTGAAAAAACCTTTGAAGAGGCCGGTATCGTAGATGAGCTCGACGCCTACAATCCACTTATCCCTGATGGCAGTAACCTAAAATGCACACAAATGATCGAATTCCCAGATGAAGATGAGCGGAAGGTTAGACTCTCAGAGTTGGTCGACATCGAAAACCGGACATATGTTCAGATACAGGGATATGACCGGGTCTATGCGATCGCTGATGAGGACCTTGAACGTGCAAATACAGAAAAAACTAGCTCCGTTCATTTCTCGAGGTTCGAATTCACAGCCGAAATGGTCACGGCTATTAAGAATGGTGCGGCTATCGCGATGGGGTCAGACCACCCGAACTATAACTATCGCGTTGACGAGATCGATCCTGAAACCCAAGGCTCTCTGATAAAAGACTTCTTCTAGTCTATCAAGCCCGCCGATCCGACCGCCTGCTTTGAATGGTAGGCTTTTTTTATGTTTAGAAAAGAGTACTATCTGCACGTTACAAATTAGGAGGCAGATATGAATAAGAAAATAATGGGAGGCATTGTAGTCGTCCTAATAGCGATCGCATACTTTATATCGCAGGCACCACAAAAAGAGGCAGCAGATAAAACAACAAATGAAGTCAAACTTGCTGTTGTTCTAGGTTTCACAGGACCAGCAGAGTCGCTCGCCGAGTCAATGGCGCGAGGCGCAGAACTCGCCATAAAAGAAGTATCTGCCTCGCAGCTGCTGTTAGGTGGATCTTCGGCCAGCAACGTGAGAGCTGATTCAACATGCGTTGATGCATCAGCAGCCGCAGCCGCCGCAGAACGCGTAATCGCGGCCGACAAAGTCGATGCAATTATCGGAGCGTTGTGTTCTGGTGCAACCATTTCAATTCTGCAAAACGTGGCAATGCCAAAAGGCGTGATGCTGTTCTCACCCTCGGCAACGTCACCCGCCCTATCAACTCTAGCAGACAATGACCTGTTCTTTCGTGCGTCTCCCTCAGACGCGCGTCAGGGTCAAGTGATCGCAGAGCTCCTCCAAGAGAAGGGCATAAAATCAATAGCGATGACGTACACCAACAACGATTATGGAAAGGGCCTCTCAGATGCTATCCAATCGAACTACGAAGCAGCCGGCGGCAAAGTCACGATCAACGCAGCTCATGAGGACGGCAAAGGAGATTATAGCGCAGAAGTTGCCGCTTTATCTCAAGCGGGAGGAGATATCTTAATGGTCGTAGGGTATCTCGATCAAGGCGGCAAAGGAATAATCCAGTCCTCGTTAGATGCTGGCGCTTTCAGCAATTTCTTCCTGCCAGATGCAATGATTGGTGAGAGCCTCGTCAAAGCCATCGGCCCTGATCTGGATGGTTCTATCGGTACCGTCCCAGGAACTGATTCCAAAGGCGCTGAGATCTATGCTGAGCTGGCCAAGAAAGATGGGTTTACGGCAGGCCCCTACTCTCCAGAAGCTTACGATGCAGCAGCGCTCACATTGCTGGCCATGCAGGCCGCTAATTCAACCGACAGTAACGCTGCGAAAGCAAAGGTTTTTGAAGTGGCAAACGCCCCTGGCACGAAGATCCTCCCGGGAGAACTCGCAAAGGGTCTACAGATCCTGAAAGATGGTGGCGATATCGACTATGTGGGGGCCACGGCTGTAGAGTTAATCGGTGCCGGCGAATCTGCTGGTAGTTATCGCGAAATCCTCGTAAAAGACGGCAAAAATACGACGGTACGCTATCGCTGATCCGTTGTTAAAAAAGCGGCGCAGAGTTAAATTCTGTGCCGCTTTTTTGTAGTCCTTACCCATGATCGTCGTCGAAAATCTACACAAGCACTTTGGCGGTGTTCGTGCCGTAAACGGAGTAAATCTATCGATTCAGCCGAACACGATCACGGGACTAATTGGCCCTAACGGCGCCGGGAAAACGACTTTATTCAACGTAATCGCAGGCCTTTACCAACCGACCTCCGGTAAGGTTACGCTGGATAGTCAAGACATTACCGGCCTGAAGCCTCATGAGCTGTTTCACAAGGGTGTGTTAAGGACCTTCCAACTCGCCCATGAGTTCGCGACCCTGACCGTTCGCGAAAATCTGATGATGGTTCCTCCCAATCAGGCCGGAGAGAGTCTTTTAAGTACCTGGTTTAACCCCAGCCTTGTCATAGCGCACGAGGAAGAAGTCCGCGCCAAGGCCGAGGAAGTTATCCACTTCCTTGAAATCGAGCAGGTCGCTGACGAGTTTGCAGGCAATCTATCCGGTGGACAGAAAAAACTTTTAGAGCTTGGGCGTACCATGATGGTCAACGCAAAGATTGTTTTTCTTGACGAAGTGGGAGCCGGGGTTAACCGAACGCTCCTCCATAAAATCGGTGATGCCATTATCAAGCTGAACCAAGAGCGTAACTACACATTCTGTCTGATAGAACACGATATGGAGTTTGTCGCACGCTTATGTGATCCCGTTATCTGCATGGCGGAGGGTTCCGTCCTTGCAGAGGGAAACATTGGTGACGTCAAGAATAACGAGCAAGTGATCGAGGCTTATCTCGGCACCGGACTGAGACACAAGAAATAGAATGTGCTTTTTACTGGGCGAACATATGACCGGCGGATATGGAGCGACAGACATCCTTCATGACTGCTCTATTGGTGTGGAAAAAGGTGAAATCGCAGTCATTGTGGGCCCAAATGGTGCCGGAAAGTCAACCGCGATGAAAGCGGTCTTTGGAATGCTGCCCCTGAGACAGGGACGTATTCTATTTAATGATCAGGACATCACTCAGTTGAAGCCTGAAGAGCGAGTGATCCGCGGCATGGGCTTTGTTCCGCAAAATCACAACGTTTTCACGTCCATGACCGTCGAAGAAAATCTCGAGATGGGAGCATTTATTCGAACCGAGCCGATTGCTGATTCTATAGCTCAGATTTATGACCTTTTCCCGATACTGAAAGATAAAAGAAGACAGCCAGCCGGCGAGCTATCGGGCGGGCAACGCCAACAAGTAGCTGTGGGTCGTGCCCTGATGACACACCCACAAGTTCTGATGCTGGATGAGCCCACCGCAGGCGTTTCTCCAATCGTGATGGATGAATTATTCGATCGAATCGTTGAAATTGCCCGACTCGATGTTGCTATTTTAATGGTTGAGCAAAATGCCAAGCAGGCCCTTGAAATCGCCGACAAAGGATATGTTTTGGTTCAGGGGCACAACAGGTTTACTGATTCTGGCGAAGCGTTACTTGCGAACCCAGAAGTACGCAAAGCATTCTTGGGAGGTTAAGTGACAGACATCTTAAATGCCCTAACATTGCTCGGTAATTTCCTAATCATCCCAGGATTGACCTATGGCTCCCAGCTCGCGCTTGGAGCCCTCGGGGTCACCTTGGTCTACGGCGTACTCCGCTTCTCGAACTTTGCACACGGCGAGACAATGGCATTCGGTGCAATGATCACTATCCTTGTGACCTGGGGACTGCAATCTGTCGGGGTAAGCATCAAACCGCTACCGACAGCGCTGATAGCTATTCCTTTCGGGATCACGGTAACAGTCATACTAACCCTCGCCATCGATAAAGTTGTGTATCGCTATCACCGTGAGCGCAGAGCCAATCCCGTAATTTTCCTTATAGTCTCGATCGGCGTGATGTTTTTTATGGGTGGTCTTATCCGCTTCATCATCGGCCCTGGTGATCAAATCTTTTTTGACGGAACTCGCTTTATACTCAAGGCTCGTGAATTCAAAGAGATGACTGGTCTCAATGAGGGTCTATCACTGAAGATGACGCAGGCAGTTACGATTGTAACGGCTCTCATCATCGTCACCGCTACGTTCTGGTTCCTAAATCACACTCGTACCGGCAAATCTATGCGAGCGTACTCAGATAATGAAGATCTCGCGCTGTTGTCTGGCATCGATCCAGATCGCGTGGTCATGGTTACTTGGATAATAGTAGCAGCCCTCGCAACCGTCGGGGGCACGCTTTACGGCTTGGACAAATCATTCAAGCCCTTTGTCTACATGCAACTATTGCTTCCGATATTCGCTTCAGCAATTGTCGGAGGGGTTGGTAATCCCTTGGGCGCGATCGCTGGCGGATACGTCATTGCCTTCAGCGAATTGATTTTGACCTTTGCCTATAAAAAGGTCTTGTTGTATCTGGGGCCAGACAATCTAGAGCTTGACTCACTTATTCAGTTTCTAGGGACAGACTATAAGATCGCGGTATCGTTCATCATCTTAGTCATCGTATTAGTCATTAAACCCACCGGCCTGTTTAGCGGGAAGACGATCTAATGGCAGCAGCATTCTACTATCAATACCGTAATCAAATCTTATTTAGCGTGATGGCTGGGCTTTTATTAGCCGTCGCACTTATGCAAGGTTTATCGGTGTCGTTGACCATTCTAAATCTCTGTTTAATCAGCGCCATCATGTCACTGGGCGTCAATATTCAGTGGGGCTACGCAGGCCTGTTTAACGTCGGCGTGATGGGCTTTGCAGCGCTTGGCGGGCTTGCCGGGGTATTGATCTCGATGCCACCGGTTTCCGAGGCCTGGCAGGCCGGTGGATTGGGCATCTTACTCGGACTGATAATCACCACAGGCACAATCGCGGCCAGCCTATATACGTGGTCGCGTGTCAAGCATTTAACAAAGCAACGCTATTGGATTATCGCTGGCATCATTATCTTGGGATATGCGCTCCTGAGGGTTTTCTTTGATCCCGGTGTTATTGCGATCGAGGCCATCAACCCGTCGGTTACCGGATACCTGGGCGGTCTTGGACTGCCAATCTTAGTCGCCTGGCCTATTGGCGCCCTGTTTGCGGCAGGGGTTGCCTTTGTCATTGGAAAGATCGCGCTAGGTCTTCGCTCTGACTATTTAGCAATCGCTACCCTCGGAATCAGCGAGATCATTATTTTCTGCATCAAGAATGAAGAGTGGCTCACTCGCGGTGTCAAGAATGTGAACGGTCTACCCCGGCCAGTTCCTTATGAAATCGACCTTCAACAGGCACAGTGGTTCCAAGAGTGGGCTCTTGTTTTTGGTATGCCCGTCGACGATGCGTCGGCTGTATTCGTCAAAATCTGCTACGGGCTGCTGTTCATTGTAGTCATCGCTGTCCTACTTTGGCTGTCCGAAACAGCCCTCAAATCACCGTGGGGGCGGATGATGCGAGCAATCAGAGACAACGAAACGGCAGCCGCCGCAATGGGTAAGGATGTAACTTGGCAACATCTACGGGTTTTCATTCTGGGCTCAGCGGTTATAGGTTTGGCAGGCGCGATGCTGACTACTCTCGATGGTCAATTCACTCCTGTTGGGTACAACCCGCTTCGCTTCACTTTTCTTATTTGGGTGATGGTCATAATTGGCGGCTCTGGAAACAATTGGGGCGCGATAATCGGTGGTTTCTTTATCTGGTTTTTTTGGATAGAGGCAGAACCTATCGGTTTGTGGCTGATAGAGACTTTAACGTCTCGCATGGCTCAAGAAAGTGCGGTACGCGCACACTTGCTAGAGGGTGCCGCTCACATGCGCTTAATGACTGTTGGGATTATTCTACTTATTACCCTCCGTTACGCACCTGAGGGCCTGATCCCAGAGAGAAAACGCCAATAACTAGGGGGTTTCATGGGCCGTCTGATCCACTATGAGGTGTAAACTACCCCCCCTGAATAGAGCTCCTGAATCTTGCTATCCGAATATCCGAGCTCAAGAAGAACCTCGGTAGTGTGTTGCCCGTGCACCGGCGGGGGTCTTGAGTCGATCGACTCAGCGCCATGGAACTTCACAGCCATTCCAAGACCCTTGATAGCACCTAAACGCTCATGCTCCGTCTCAACAATCATACCGCGAGCCAGTGCCTGTGGGTGTTCAAGCATCTCACCAATGGAAAGAATAGGGCCAGCAGGAACACCGGCCTCATCCAACTCATCAAGCCAAACATCTGACGTCTTTTTCCTGAAGTGCCCGTTGAGCACATCCACCAATTCATCGAGGTGCGCCATCCGGTTTGCGTTGTTAATAAACCTAGGATCATCATTCAACTCAGGCGCATGAATCACATCCAATAGCCGTAACCAATTTCTCTGGTTTGCGGCACCGATATTGATATAACCATCAGCAGTCGCAAATGCCTGATATGGCGCATTCAGAGGATGCGCCGACCCAAGCGCTTTGGGTGATTCCCCAGTCGCCAACGCGATGGCTGATTGCCAATAAGTATGCGTGATCCCGGCCTCAAATAAAGAGGTGTCAATACGCGTGCCGTGCCCCGTTTTTTGCTTTCCAGCATAAGCAGCCGCAGCCGCCATAGCCGCCAAGATGCCTGCTGTTATATCTGTCACTGGGGCACCTACTTTGACCGGGGCACCATCCGGGCCAGGTCCCGTAATACTCATCAAGCCACTGGCGCCTTGAGCAACCAGATCGAAGCCCGCTCGCTCACAATAAGGCCCCGTTCGGCCGTATCCTGAAATTTCAACATAAATAAGACCCGGATTAATCGACTTCAAATCCTCAAAAGACAAGCCAAGTCGTTTCATCGTGTCATAGCGAAAATTCTCAATAACGCAATCAGCATGCTTCAAGAGGTCAGCGAGAACTTCCTTTCCTTTCTCTGATTTTAAGTCGAGCGCCATTCCGCGTTTATTACGGTTCATCATCAAAAAAGCAGCAGACTCATTATCAACCTTTGGAGGAACCATACGCCTTGAATCGTCACCACCATCAATCTTTTCAACTTTGATGACATCCGCGCCCATATCCGCGAGCATCATTCCGCATAAAGGGCCAGCCATGATGTGAGCAAGCTCTACCACTCGCATCCCAGATAGCGGCCGTGGTTGCTCACTCACTGTCCACTCCAGTTCGGTTTCCGTTTTGCAAAAAACGCGTCAACGCCCTCAGAAAAGTCGTCGCTAAGGTAGCACCGCTGAATCAAATCAATGTCTGCTGGAACCGGCCGTTCCTCGAGTCGCGCAAGACCATCTCGAGTCGCAGAAATCGTTAGCGGCGCTAACGTTGTCATGTGAACGGCCAAGTCTCGCGCCCTCTGATCACAAAGGGCAGCGCTCTCCAAAACCTCACTCACGAATCCTGAGGTAGTCAACGATTCCACGTCCAAGAATTCAGCGGTTAGCATTAGATAGCGTGTTCGAGACTCACCCAATAAGTGCACGAGACGGTTGAGATTTGCGACCGACAAACAATTGCCAAGCGTCCGGGCGATGGGCATACCAAAACGCGTATCCGGTGTCGCCAGTCGGACATCTGCTGCCGCTGCAATTGCTGCACCACCTCCGGCAACAATCCCGTGAAGCGACGCAATGACCGGAACTGATGACCGATGAACGGCATCTATGACGCGACCAATCAACGCTTCATAATTAATTGCATCCTGAGCTGATTGGAAGCCTTTGAAATTTGATATATCAGTTCCTGACGCGAATGCTTTGTGGCCCTCTGCGGTCAGAACAATCACCCCTGCTTCACCAGGGTGCTCGCATAAATCTTCGATTGCCTGGTACATCTCAAAGGTGAGCGAGTTTCTTGAATCGGGTCTCATCAGACGATACTCAGCGATACCGCCTTTATGAGTAATCGTGAAATCAGACACAATTATGACCTGTAAATAACATCGACCAAGTACATCGGGACATCAGGCACGTAGGTACACAACATCAGCACAGCAAATAAAACCGCGATGAAATAGATGTTGATTTTCGACACATCCCAAATATTTGCGCGCGCGACTGCACAGGAGGTAATCAAAACACTAGCTACCGGCGGAGTCTGCTGACCTAATGCTAAATTCAACGTGACTACCAAGCCAAAATGGATCGGATCAATACCAGCCGCTTGAATCAGAGGGATCACAATTGGAACTACAAGAATGATCGCAGCCGCCGAGTGAAGGAAAAAACCAATCACCAAAAAAAATACATTCAAGATTGCAAGGATGACCCATTGGTTATTTGTGATGTCGAGGATCCAGCGCGCAAAATCCTGAGGAATCTGGGCCCTTGTTAAAAAACCGCCCATAACCACCGAGGCCGCGACCAATAACATCACCACCGCCGTCTGAACTCCTCCATCGATCATAGCCCTCTTGAGGTGGCCAAAATCCATATTTGAGTACCACGCACTAACCACCAAAGCCGCAAGCACAGCGAGGCCAGCCGCTTCAGTGGCGGTAACGAAGCCACCGAAGATACCGCCCAAAATGATGACCGGTAATGTAAACGCGGGCAGCGCCTCAATAAGCGTGCGCCACAAACGACCCGCATTGAAAGCCTCTTCCCGGGGCAAGTTGTATCGACGAGCGAAGTAATAGGCCATCCCCATCAATCCAAACGCACCAAGTAATCCCGGAATAATTCCCGCCACAAATAACTGCTCTACCGAGGTGCCAGCTGAGGTGGCATATAAGATCATCGGAATCGATGGTGGAATAATTATGGCAAGTGAGGCAGACGAAGATGTAACTGCCGCAGCTAACGGGCCGGAGTAACCACGCTTTTTCATTTGAGGAATAAGAACCGAACCCAATGCAGCAACATCAGCCACAGCGGAGCCCGAAATCTCAGCAAAAAACAAGCTCACTCCAATATTCACCATGGCGAGCCCGCCACGCACAAATCCGATAATTGCGTTTACAAAATTAATGAGCTTGTCGGTAATGCCGCCGGCGTTCATGATAGCGCCGGCTAGGACAAACATTGGGATCGCGATTAATGAGAATTTTGTCGAACCGTCATACATATCAAGTGCAAGGGTAACAACACTATCTATCCCTTCAGTGACGATGAGCCCAAAAATTGCCGCTACCGCAAGTCCCACCGCTATCGGGATATTCAAACAAATAAGGGCAACCAAGATCACAAACATTACGAAGACTATCATGACTTAGTCCCCGCTTTAGCGAGCTCAGTTTCGACCTCTTCCTCAATTTCAGCATGCTCCAGCGAGATCCCGGCACAACATTTCTCAAAATAATTCGGAAAACTCAAAGCCTCACACAAAACAAATAGCGAGGCCCCTATCGGAATAACAGACTGAGTAAGCTGAACCGGGATCCAGGTGAGCGACACAAGATACTCACCTTCGAGAACCACGAGAACTTGGTAACCGGTATAAGCAAGCAATAAGAAAAATCCGATCACAACAGCCTCGGCGAAAATGACCGCATAAGCTCTCGTGGGCATAGAGATTTTCAACAAAACAGTGTCAAACCCAATATGCCGACGGTGCAGAGCCGCGTAGGCACCGCCATAATAAGTTAACCATGATAGCTGAATGGCTGCGATTTCGTCGTACCATGACACGGAATTGCCGGTTATTCGAGCGACTACTGCGAATATTACAACCGCTGTAAGTGCAATCATCTGGAATAAGATGAACCATACGAGCAACTGATCCACGGCTCGGGCAAGACGATTCACAATAGTCTCCTAATTAAATTGGCGGCCTGAGTAGGCCGCCACTGAGCGATAAACGAAAGTTAGTTCGAAAGGCCCTGAACTGTTTTGACCAATTCTGCCCCGCCTTTGACGGATGAAGAAAACTCGTCATAAACCGCCTTAGAGGCATTAACAAACGCCGAATTGTCAGCATTATTCACCTGAACCCCTGCGGCTTTAATCACATCCAAAAGCTCGACCTCAAGTGACGCCGCCTTGCGATAAACAAGGGTTTGAGTCGACGAACCACAGTCTGTGAGCACTTTCTTCACGTCTGCCGGGTGCTTGTCAAAATGCTTCTTAGACGAGAGCACATAAGCAGGCGTGTAGACGTGTCCAGTAATCGAGAGATATTTTTGTACCTCTTGGAATTTCGCTGACGCTATCTGTGCGTAGGGATTCTCTTGGCCATCAATAACGCCTGTTTTTAGCGCCGTGAATACATCAGAAAAAGCCATTGGGGTGGGATTTGCCCCATAAAGCTTGAACATCTTGACTCGCCACGCGCCCTTCGGCGTTCTAAGCTTCACCCCTTCGAGGTCAGCAGGGACGTTAATCGGACGAGTGTTGTTAGTGATATGACGGAATCCGTTCTCAAAATAACCAACGATATGGTAACCCTTTGCCTGTGCCGCCGCCTGGAATGTGTCCCCCAGCTTTTCCTGCACACGCTTCATGTGGTCACGATCCTTAATGATGTATGGCATCTCAAACACACCAAATTCGTCAGCTACCGACGACATCACGGATGAAGGAAGCGCGAAATCGACCTGGCCCAGTTTTAACTTCTGCAAAAGCTCCTTATCTTTTCCGAGCTGCGAAGAGCCAAACGTTTGTACTTCGATCTTGCCATTGGATTCGTCGCTGACGCACTGCGCGTATGCATTTACGCTTGCCTCGAACAATGAACCCGGTTTGCCAACATGCCCGAACTTGAGTGTGACGTCCGCAGCGAATGATGGAGCTGCAACAGCAGCTGTGAGGACAGCAACAGAGGCTGCCAATCGTATTTTTTTCATATCTTTCTCCGGTTTCTTATCTCTGGAGTTAGTTTCACCGCGCAAGGGACCGCATAGCGGCCTCCACCCCTCCTGACTGGTGCGGCACGCCAGCCAAGCCCAAGCCCATTTCGACGCCACAAATGACGCCCATAAGCATGAGTTCATTGATATCACCTAAGTGTCCGATGCGGAAGGCCTTTCCTTTAATCTTTCCTAAACCGGTACCCAGGGACATATTAAAATGTTCCAAAATAACTTGGCGCACGTAGTCTGCGTCATGCCCGTCAGGCATCATTATTCCCGTCAAGGCGTTCGAATGCTCTCGCGGATTCAGACAGACTGTCTCAAGCTCCCAAGCATCAACCGCGGCGCGACAGGAGTCAGCGAGCCGCTGATGTCTTGAAAATACATTGTCTAAACCTTCCTCCTCCAGCATCGCAATAGCTTCTTTCAGGCCGTAAAACAAAGTTGTTGCCGGCGTATACGGGAAGTAACCACTTGAGTTTGCGGTCAGCATATCCTGCCAATCCCAGTACGAACGCTTCGATCCACCTTTCTTTGCCGCCTCTATCGCCCGGTCTGATAAAGCATTAAATCCAAGGCCAGGAGGCATCATTAAACCTTTCTGGGAGCCCGACACAGTAACATCTGCGCCCCAAAGGTCGTGTTCATAATCAACTGACGCTAATCCCGATATGCTATCAACGAGAAGTAAAGCAGAATGTCCGGCAGAATCGATCGCCTTTCGTACCGCCTGAATATCGGAAGTAATTCCGCAGCTTGTCTCGTGGTGCACGCAACATACTGCCTTTATAGAGCGGTTAGTATCATTGCGGAGTCGTTGTTCAATTCGATTGGCATCGACCCCACTACGCCAGTCGCCGTTCAAAAACTCAGTCTCAATACCAAGTCGATCCGCCATCTGTCTCCAAAGGTTCGCGAACTGGCCTGTTTCATAGAACAGGACCTGATCACCCGCGGTCAGTACATTTAAAAGGCACGCTTCCCAGGCGCCCGTCCCCGAGCTGGGGTAGATGATAACGGGGCTTTTTGTTTTAAAAATGCGCTGCATGCCAGTTAATACTGATAACCCAAGGTCCCCAAAATCGGGGCCACGATGATCAACGACAGCCGCGTCGATAGCCCGTGATATACGATCTGGAACTGGACTCGGTCCTGGAATCTGTAGAAAGTGTCTTCCCGCCCTGTAGGCCATGGATCGGTCCTTGTTTTTATCTCGTCGTTCGAAATTGCAGGCTTAAGTTGCAAGCGTATCTCAATATCTAATAATATGCATATTGTATTTTGTATGCAAAACAAAAGCTGACCAGAAATGAGATGAATGATCTATCTTCAACCAATATGATCGTACGACAACAAGGATCCAGACCTCGCGAATTAGATCTGAGCGAAGCGAGTCGTTTGGAGCAGCGATTAAAAAAAGATACCCAATGCGAAATTCTTTTTTCGCAATTCGACCGCGGGCGCTATGCCACTGATGCCAGCCACTACCAGATTTTCCCTATTGGTGTTGTTGTTCCCAGGACACGGGATGACCTCAAAGCCCTTATTCATATTGCGACAGAGTTTGGCGTCTGTCTGACTGGCCGTGGCGGTGGCACAAGCCAAAACGGGCAAACAATTAATCAATCGCTAGTGATCGACAACTCAAAATATCTCAATCGGTTGGTTGAAATCGATTCGGAGAAACGGACTTGTGTCGTTGAGCCAGGAATAGTGCTTGACCACCTGAATTCCAAAATAAAAGAAACAGGACTTTGGTATCCCGTCGATGTCTCGACCTCCAGCAGAGCAACACTGGGCGGGATGACCGGTAATAATAGCTGTGGGTCACGAAGTATTCGTTATGGAACTATGCGTGATAACGTACGGGTCGTTCATGCCCTACTTGCCAATGGCAACACGGTAAGCTGGCGGACGCTTTCAGAACAAGAGCAGAGCCTACCGGTTGCAGATCTCAGAAGTCGCAACGACCTCCTTGGTAGGCTTCTTTACCTCGGGGCCGCTAACAAATCAATAATTGAATCGCGGTTGCCACAACTGATGCGACGTGTCGGCGGTTACAACGTAGATGCTCTTATCCCAGACGGGAATGGCGGCTCCGGATGCTGGCCCGGGACACGCAGTAATCCCAGTCATTTATTCGTGGGTAGCGAGGGTACTCTCGGGCTATTTGAAGAAATTGAATTAAGCCTTTCACCCATCCCAAAAAACAAAACGCTAGGGATATGTCACTTTAAAACCTTTTATAGCGCAATGGATGCGGCACAGCACCTCGTAACGCTCGGGCCATCAGCGGTTGAACTAGTAGACAGCACGATGATCCAGCTGTCGCGCAACATTCCTATGTTCGCCAAAACCGTAGATTTGTTCGTGAAAGGTAACCCCGACGCCCTCCTGCTGGTGGAGTTTGCAGAAGAAGACCAAAAAGAAAACATCCGACGACTCGACCAACTTGAGCAGCTCATGGCTGATTTAGGGGAACCGGACTCTGTTGTGAGAGCTGAAAACCCTAGCTTCCAGAAACAAATTTGGGAGGTAAGGAAACAGGGCCTTAATATCATGATGTCTATGCGGGGAGACGCAAAACCCATCTCGATAGTCGAGGACTGTGCGGTTGAGTTAAAGGATCTGGCTGAATACACGAGAAGGTTGACAGAAGTTTTCGATAAACACGGGACTAGTGGCTGTTGGTACGCACACGCCTCCGTTGGCACGCTTCACGTTCGCCCAGTCCTTAACCTAAAAAAAGATTTGGGCGCAAAAGCACTTAGAGCTGTCGCCGAAGAGGCGTTTGAGATGGTTCGTGAGTACAAAGGCTCACATTCCGGCGAGCATGGCGACGGTATTGCGCGGTCGGAGTTCCATGAAGACATGTTTGGGTCCGAAATGATCGCCCTCTTTAAGGAAGTAAAAGCGCTACTCGATCCCAAGGGTCTGTTCAATCCCAACAAAATCGTGGATCCACCACGCCATGACGATCGAACACTGTTCCGCTTCAATCCCACCTATGAGGAAAACATCACCGTCCATGGATCTTTCGAAACCGGCTTTAACTGGTCAGAGTGGGGCGGCTTTAATGGTGCCGTCGAGATGTGTAACAACAACGGAGCCTGCAGAAAGACTGATCCGGGTGTTATGTGCCCCTCATACCGGGTCACCAAAAATGAAAAGGATCTGGTCAGAGGACGAGCGAATACACTCCGGCTCGCGTTATCTGGGCAGCTGGGTTCCGATGCGTTGACCGCCGATGAGATGCTCGAGACCATGAGACTCTGTGTCGGCTGCAAGGCATGTCAAAACGAATGCCCAACAAGTGTTGATATGGCAAAAATGAAAACGGAAGTGCTGTATAAACGCACACAGCGTTTTGGCATTAGTCTTCGGGACAAACTGATAGCGTACCTGCCACACTACTCGCCATGGTTGAGGAAAGCGCCGTGGATTGGCAATCTCCGAGACCAGATACCTGGCCTGCCGTGGCTCAGCGAGAAACTTATCGGGCTCTCCAAGGATAGAAAGCTCCCCAGATGGGATTGTGCGTATCGAGAACCACCAGTTGAGGCTGCCACGCAGCGACCGCCAGTTATTCTGTTTGGAGACACCTTTAATCGCTCATTCGAGACAAAAAATCTCTACGCCGCCCGCAAAGTACTAGAAGCAATGGGCTATGAGGTCATCGAGCCAAAACCAGAGAAGCGACCGGTGTGTTGCGGTAGAACATTTCTGGCTTCGGGCATGATTAACCGAGCAAAAAAGGAAGCTGCTCGCTTTGTAGCTACGCTTGAGCCATATGTTCGACAAGGAATACCTATCATTGGTTTAGAACCCTCCTGTCTCTTAACCCTTCGTGACGAGTTCGGCGTCCTACTCCAAGGAGCTACCGTTGACCTTATCGCAAAACATGCATTTCTATTCGAAGAGTTTATCGAGAATGAACTTACCGCTGGACGCGCAAAGCTGAATTTGAAAAAGGCTAAATGCCCGGAAGTATTAGTTCACGGTCACTGTCATCAAAAAGCCGCACGGGTGATGGGTCCGGTGGAGGCCTTGCTTAGGCGTATACCTGAGCTCGATGTGACCATGATCAACTCCTCCTGTTGTGGTATGGCTGGGCACTTTGGGTACCAAAAAGAGACTATTAGCGAATCCATTGCAATGGCCGAGCTCGATTTAGCTCCCGCCATCAGAAATGCCAGCGAGAGCACGCGTATCGTCGCCGACGGGACGAGTTGCAGGCACCAGATAGTAGACACAACGTCCCGAGAGGCCGAGCACGTCTCTGTAATCCTAGCCGAGCATTTGCGGGAGTAATCTAAATTTGAGTAGCAACATCATTGTCCGGGCCCCGCTCCACGTCCAAGTTGCAGAACGGCTCCGGGTCGGGATTGATTCGGGCGAGCTTGCGCCCGGGGCGCGCCTCAATGAAGTTGAATTGTGTAACGACATGGGGGTGAGTCGTACACCGCTCCGCGAGGCTATTCGATCACTAGCGACAGAGGGGCTAGTAGAGCTACAGCCAAACCGCGGGGCTATCGTAAGCGTGGTCAGTAGTGAAGACGTTACAGAGATCCTGCCCATCATGGCGTCACTGGAAGGCTTGGGAGGTCGTCTGGCTGCTGTAAATATGGAAAGCGAAAAAATCCTACAAGTTCGAAACATTCACAATCAAATGATTAGTCATTACAGAAATGGGGCGGTTGACGATTATTTTGAGACTAATCGCCTGATTCATGAATTAATCACAGAAGGGAGCGGAAACCAAACGCTTGTCGACACAATTAACAATCTTTCGGCAAAGGTCCGGCGAGCTCGATTCAGCGCACATATGACCCAGGAAAGTTGGGCTAAAGCTGTTGCGGAACATGAGGAAATGATTGACGCGCTCGAATCTCGTGATTCCAATCGTCTAGAATCGGTGTTGATTCAACACATCGAAACCAAGCGCACTACAATCATTGGGGCGATCAAAAGCGCAGGTTAATGGGACCCCATGATGTGGACTTGTAGTTCCCGCTTGGAACATATCTGTCGATGTTCTAACAAAAAAATACCCTGCCATTCACCAAGAACGAGCCGACCATCTCTTATGCTAATCGTAATATGGGT
>MDTB01113934.1_pt1 | contig 33609 bp, 40 predicted proteins | sample 811161 | NCBI WGS metagenome assembly MDTB01 (sample SAMN05326650, study PRJNA326480) | marine metagenome | isolation source: seawater | place: Mediterranean Sea | collected 2009 | reverse complement strand
TGCATCTTCTGGCCAGTAACTCCATTTCATTGGACAAACTATTGCTTCCATATAAACAATACCAGCAATTCTTTCAGGATATTTTTTTGCAAAATCAAATCCTATTGCTGATCCCCAGTCATGAATTACAAGAATAATTTTTTTATCTATCTTAATGTTATTTATCAAAGCATCAAACCATTTGATATGTTCTTTGAGACTATAATTCTCCTGAGATGGATTATCTAATTTATCTGAGTCACCCATTCCAATTAAATCGGGTGCTATACATCTATTTTTTTTAACTAACACTTTAATAATATTTCTCCATAAATAGGAGGAAGTTGGATTTCCATGTATAAAAAGAATAGGTTGCCCTTCACCTTCATCTATATAAGCTATCTTTTTTGATTGAACAGTAGTGAATTTTTTATTCATTAAAGTTGGGTTTTCTTTTTTCACTAAATGCTTTTAACCCTTCAATGCCATCTGAGCTTTCTGCATTTTCAGATATTTTTATTCCTTCAATATCCATCTGTGTTTCAAGTCCATTTTCAAAACTTATGTTTAAAAGTTTCTTTACACCTGCATAAGCCTTTTTTGGTCCATTTGAGAAAATTTCTACTTGCTTATCTATCTCCTCAGTAAGTTGATTTTGATCATCTAAAACTTTATCTATTAAATTCATATTTAAGGCTTCATCTGCACTAAAAACTCTATTAGTTAACATTAATTCTTTAGCTCTTTTCATTCCTACAATTCTAGGAAGAAAGAAAGTAGAACTACCATCTGGAGATAATCCAGCATTTGTGTAAGCTAAGGTAAACTTTGCTTCCTTTACAGAAAATATAATGTCGCCAGTAATAGCTAAGCTAAAACCTCCTCCACCAGCTGTTCCATTAATTCCTATTATTACTAAAGCATCCATTCTAGCCATTCTAGCTATAGCTCCATGAAAATAATGTGTCATTTCAAGAAGTGTTTGTTTTACTTTTTCTTGTTTTGAAAGTAAAAACTTTAGATCTCCTCCTCCACAAAATAACTTACCTCTCCCAGTTAATACTAGTACTTTAATATTACTATCAGTAGCTACAATACTGGTTGCTCTATATAATTCTTTTGCTAATTCTATATTAAGTGTATTTCCTGCATCAGGCCTATTTAGAATAATTTTAGCAACACTTCCAATTTTAGAAAAATCAATACATTTAAAATCCATGAATAATTTTTAACATAATTTTATAATTATGTAAATTACGGTGATAGATGATTTCGTATTATTAAGTCTTTTTTGTAATTAAACTCTGCTCTAATATTATTATGCCTTAAAAGTTGCAGACATTCTATTCTATTAATTTTCAACAATATCAATGAAAAATTATTATATCCCTTTGTCTCATCATTAAAATAATTAATTTTATTAAAATTTACTATTTTTTTCCCAGGTATGTTTTTTGCCATATAATTTTTTTTTGAAAAAACACTTAATTCTCGCCATATATTTTTTGTTTTTTTAGAATTATACTCTAATAAAGCTTTGCCATATATTTGAACTTGTAATTTATATCTATTATCATAAATATGAATACTAACATTTTTATTTTTTTTAATGTCTTTGACTTTTTTACTTCTTTTATCAGTATAAAAAGTTAAACATTTTATTTTTTTTTCTGCTTTTCTTAAAATAATTGTTCTAGAGTTTATTTTTTTTCCATCAATAGTACTCAAAGTTGGGCAATAAAATTTTGATTTTTTATTAGCAGTACCTTGAACTAAAAATTTCCAAATCTGAGACTCGGCTTCAGTTAAATTGATAAGAAATTTTTTATAAAAATCCAAATTATTTTTTTTCTAAAATTTTAAATTCAATTAATGTGCACAATAAATGTATTATAACAATATGAAGTTCTTGAATGTGCGATGTAATATTACTTTGTACTTTAATACATATATCACTGTGTTTTTCAAGCCTTGATTTATTTGCACCAGTTAAACTAATGACTTTTAGTTTTTTCTTTCTTGCTAAAGTAGCAGCTTCTATAACATTTTTACTATTACCACTTGTAGAAATAGCAAAAAGCACATCTTCCTTATTTCCAATACCTTCAACTTGCCTAGAAAAGATTTTACTAAAATCATAGTCATTGCCAATTGCAGTTATCGCAGAAGTATCGGTATTTAAAGAAATAGCTGGGAAAGATCGTCTGTTTTTTTTAAATCTACCTATTAATTCAGCTGCAAAATGTTGAGCATCAGAAGCAGATCCTCCATTACCACAAATGAGTATTTTTTTATTTTTATTAATAGTTTTAACTAAAAGTTGAGAAGATAAAATTATATGTTTTTTTTCAGCTTCAATTAATAGTTCAATATTATTTTTACTATTAATTAAATATTTAGAAATAATATTTTTCACTTTAATCTCCATCACCTATTTATTTTTAATAAAGTAGTATTTATTTCAGGTAAATAAATATTCTTTGGCGGGATAGAAGATTGCCAAAAAACATCAATTGGTATTCCTCCTCTAGGAGCAAAATAGCCTATACATCTTATCCATTTAGGCTTCAAACTATTTTTTAAGGCCTTTCCTATCATTAATATAACATCCTCATGAAAGATACCAAAATTTCGAAAAGATTGAATAAATAACTTAAATGATTTTGACTCCACAATTAATACATTAGGAACATAATCAATTATTATTGTTGCAAAATCTGGCTGTCCGGTTACTGGGCATATAGAAGTAAACTCAGGTACAGTTATTCTAATATCATAGGCGGTGTCTACATTTTTGTTTTTTATTTTATCAAATTTATATCCTAAAGGGCTACTTTTAAATTGGGTTTTTTTACCGAGGACGCTTGTTTTATTCATTTTTATCTTTACTTACTAATCAATTATATTAACCTTATTCTTAACTAATATATATAGCAATAATTTATTTTGTAATGAGTAAGCAAAAATTTAAAAAAAATAGGCGAACTTTTATAAAAAGATTATTATCTTTATTATTGCTGAAAAATTTATACCCTTTACATTCATATGCAGATGAAGAAAATACGTACCTGTTGAAAGGACCATTAGCAGGAGCTTTTTATTATACTAAAGATAAATCAGGAAGGTGGGAAAAGCTTAAAGAATCTCATATCACTTCTTATGAAATAAATAATGAAATATTAGAAATAACTACACTGCATGAAATGCGAGGATATGACCACTACATAATTAAACATATTTTATTAGATAAAAAATTTAATTTAATATCTGAAAAAGTATTTGATCCTTCAAGAGATACAGCTATGTCAAAACATAATATTACAGGATTTACAGAAAAACTATATGTTCTAAGCATATGTAATAAACACGATACATGGCTAAATATAATTAAACTTTAAGAGTAGTATGAAAAAAAGTATATTGTTAAAATTTAATTTTATTTTTTTATTTTTTTTTTTAATAAACAACTATTTATCTTCTAAGGAAATGCAAAAAGAAATTTTTTTTTCTGCCTATTTAAAAGGCATAAATTTAGCAAGTGCCTCAGGAGAAATTATTATAAAATCTAATAAGTTATACTTTAATCTTAATGCCCGGACTGTAGGCATATTTTCAATAATATCTGAATGGCAACAGACTATAAATGTAGAAGCAACAATACTTAATAATGTGTTAAAAAGTAAAGAATACAAATCTAGCGATTCTAGAGGAAAAAAAAAAGGACATATTTATTTAAAATTTATAAATAATTTTCCAAAAATAATTTCAGCACAGCCAGATCCTAGAGAAGATAAAAGAAGAACAAAAATAAATAAAAATCTTCTTAAAAATACTTCTGATCCTGTGATAGGAATAATTAATATGGGAATAAATGGAAACTGTAATAATGAAGAATTTATTTTCGATGGAAAAAGAAAATATTCTTTAAGATCAAAATTTTTAAAAAAAGATAAAATTGGAAAACACAACTTTTATACAAATGAAATTGATGTAATAAAATGTGAGTTTAATATAAAAAAATTAAATGGTTATACTAAAAAAGAAATAAAAAAATACCCAAAAAATGGTTATATTTGGTATAAAAAAGTAAGGAATAATTTATATTTTCCTGCTAAAATTGAAATCAGTACCAACTGGGGTAGTTTTATATGCCTAATAAAAGAAAAGGATCCTAAACATGAAAGCGATAGTTTGTAATGAATGGTGTAGACCAGAAGATTTAAAAGTTTCAGAAATAGATAAACCTATATTAGATGATAATTCTGTTAGAGTTGAAGTTCATGCTGCAGGAGTAAATTTTCCTGATGTATTAATTGTTCAAGGAAAATATCAATATAAACCGCCTTTTCCTTTTTCACCAGGCTCAGAAGTTTCCGGTATAATTTCTGAAGTAGGAAGTAATGTCAAAAGTTTAAATATAGGTGATAGGATAATGGCAGTAACAGGACATGGAGCTTTTGCCGAAGAAATATGTATTTCTGAAAATAAAGTAACTAAAATTCCAGAAGAAATGGATTTCATAACTGCCGCTAGCATGAGTTTAACTTATGGAACTTCAGCTTATGCATTATACCAAAGGGCTAATATACAAGAGAATGATATAATTTTAATTCATGGTGCTACTGGAGGAGTAGGAATAACAGCTTTAGAAATTTCTAAAGCTACAGGCGCTAAAGTAATAGCTACTGCTAGTACAGATGAAAAACTTAAGGTAGCAAAAGAATATGGCGCAGACTATTGCATTAATTATAGTCAAAATGAATTCAAAGAAAAAGTTAAAGAAATTACTAATGGAAAAGGAGCGAACATTATTTATGACCCAGTAGGTGGTGATGTATTTAATCAATCGCTTAGATGTATAGCATGGGATGGTAGAATATTAATTATAGGTTTTGCTTCTGGAACCATTGCATCTGCTCCTACAAATTTACCTTTATTAAAAAACTGTTCTATAGTTGGAGTTTTTTGGGGTGCCTGGAGGGACAGAGATCCAAGTGGACATAACCTTAATATGAAAAAAATATTAACATTTTGGAAAGAAAAAAAGATTAGACCTAAAGTTTCAAAAGTTTTCAGTTTGGAAGATACAAAGCATGCACTAAAGGCATTAGTTAATAGAGAAATTATAGGTAAAGCTGTAATAAAAATTAGATAATTAAAATTTAATCTTTTCTAAAACTATTTTATCATAATTGATTACTAAATTATTTTTTTTGATAAACTTGACTTCATCGTTATTATTTTTAGAAGCTTTATCTAAAGAATCTATGATTTTTTCCATATATTCTTTTTTAAAATCATGATTTACTACCAAAATCATATTTTCGAAAGAATACAGAGTTTTAGAATGTTTTAACAAGTTTTGAAAATTATGAGATTTTTCATTTTTTAAATCTATTAATAAATTATCAGAAATAATAGCTAAAGGAATTTGGTTTGTAATTAATAAGTTAACTAACCTCTCTGAGTCTCTAGCTCTTGCTACTCTTGCTTTAGCTTCTGGTAAATACTCATCAAGTATTACTTTTAGGTTCTTTGTAAAATCAAATGCTCCTTTATCTGTTTTAGTACACATTACGAGCATGTGCATTTGTCTATAAACCTCATGCTGTCCCCACGGTGCATGTCCACTAATAAAAAGTGAAATTACTAATATAAATAATTTAAGTTTACGTGTAATTTTCATTTTACTACGGAGACGTATTACTACATCTCCGTAAAAATATTAGTTATCTAATTTCTGTTTTTATCAAAAACATCAAGATTCAAAACTGCGGTAATAACATAGTTAGGAACGTCAACAACTTGACCTACTCTAAGATCAACTGCTACAGAACAAAGAATATAAGCTTGTTCCTTAGAAAGACCATGTTCATCAACTATATAATCTATCATTTGCAAAAGTGCGTGTCTTGCGGCCAAAGTCAGAGACTCAGATAGATTTGCTAGGTTAGTAATTTTTTCTCCACCAAGGTATTTATAGTACTCTAATTCTGTACCAGCATCTTTTACTGGTATCCCAACTGTTTGATAAAATTTAGTTGGCTCAATATCTCTAATTTCATCATTTCCTTTAGTTGCAGGCATTACCATTTTTTTACCTTGTCTTTTTAGTATTTTAGTTCTTACTTTAACTATTGCACCCATTTCTATAGCTGTACCAGAGACTTCTCCATCACCCTGAGCATAATGAACATCTCCTGCAAACAGTCCACACCCGTCAATAAAGCATGGAAAAATAATTTTTGTACCAACTTGCATTTGTTGCACGTCCATATTACCACCATTTTCTCTAGGTGGTATAGTTCTTAAGCAATCATCTTTGTGTTTACCATTTTCTGCACAAATATCCGCAGGTAGTGCAAATCCTGGATCAGGAGTAAGTACTACTCCACCAGCAGCAGCTAATTCTGCTTCTCTTTTTTTCCAACTTGCAACTTCTTTTAAACCTGGAAGAACACCAATAGATCCTGGAAATGCTTCATAAGGTATTGTAACTCCAGGCATAGCATCCGAAACAGCACCTATTCTAGTTAACTTCCAATTTACTATATAAGGTTCTGTAAATAAATCTCTTAAAAATCCAAACCCAGGCACAATAACTGTATATCCATATTCATCAGGAACTATATCTAATAATTCTACTTCAAGAGCATCTCCTCTTTTTGCGCCTTTGATGAAGACTGGACCTGTCATTGGATGTACTTCTCCAAGATTTATTGTAGGAACATCTTCAGCAACAGCATCTAAACTATAATTACTATCAAGTGCATCTCTAGTATGTAATACAATAATATCGCCTGGATTTGCTGTAGCTCTTGGTTCTATTGCTGGATGATACCTGTTAAAACAATTTACATCATCTTTACAATGATCACCTGTCTTTTTAATTTCTATAATGTTTTTCCACTTAGAATCTGTTGTATCAGCTTGAATATGCCATGAAAACAATAACCCTAGGCAAAAAATTAAAATTTTTTTCATAATCTTCTCCTAAATTTATAATATTTTTAATTTTATTAATATGCTAATATAACATCTTTTAACATTAATGGGAGATAAAATAATGAAATTTAGCAAAATTACTATAATTCTTTTTTTTATTTACATTTGTTCTTTTGTAAAAGCAAAAGATGAAATTAAGATAGGTATTTCTACCTTTTTATCTGGAGGAGCTGCATCTAGTTTTGGTATCCCCTTAAAACAAGGTTTAGAATTTATGTTTGATGCTATTAATAATGGAAATTTACCCGAGCCATATAATACTCCAGGTATTGGAGGTAAAAAGATCTCTTATTTTTTTATTGATGAGTCAGGAGGTGCTACAAAGCAAGTTTCAGAATTTAGAAATATGGTACAAAGAGAAAAAGTTGATATAGTAATGGGCTATATTTCTTCTGGAGACTGTTTAGCTATACCATCAGTAGCTGAAGAATTAAAAAAATTAACTATTTTAATTGATTGTGGTACTCCAAGAGTTTTTGAAGAATCTAACTATAAATACGTGTTTAGAACTGGGCCTCATGCAGCAATGGATAATATTGCTGGTGCTTTATACCTTAAAAGAAAAGGAATTATGCCTACAAAACTAGCAGCTATAAATCAAAACTATGCTTGGGGGCATGACTCATGGGCTGATTTTAAAGGGTCAATTGACATTTTTTTTCCTGGAACTAAGGTAGTTTCAGAACAATTTCCAAAGTTTCTTGCCGGACAATATGGTAGTGAAATTTCTGCTATCATGGTATCTAAACCAGATCTAATACACTCTTCTATGTGGGGAGGAGATCTAGAATCGTTTATAATACAAGCTGCCACTAGAGGTCTTTTTAGAAACTCAACAGTTTTTTTAAGTGCTGGTGATCATGTTTTACCATCTTTAGGCAGAAACATGCCTGACGGAGTAATAGTTGGAGCTAGAGGACCTCACGGAGACCTTGCTCCTGATACAACCTTGGCAAATTGGTTTAAAGAAGGATTAAAAAATAAATTAGGTATAAAAATGACGACGCAACCAATGCATAAAGGTGCGATGGCTGCATTATTTATTAAAAAAGCTTATGACAAAGCTACAATTGAAATGGGATCTTTTCCAAATACGGAAGAAGTAATTAAATATATGGAAGGTCTAAAATGGGAAACACCAAGTGGTGATGCAGAAATGGCTCTAGGTAAAGGTCATCAAGCAATTCAGAATCAAGCTATAGGCATTACTAAGTGGGATAATAAAGAAAAAAGGGTTAAACTTGTTGACATTGAGTATTTTAATGCTGGCTGTGTTAATCCTCCTGAAGGAATAAAATCTTTAGATTGGATAAAAGGAGGTTTTAAAGGAGCAGACTGCTAATCAAAAATTAATCTTTTTCTTTATCTTTAGTCTCTCTATTACCATTGTTTTTTTCTTTGTTGTTTTTACTACTACTTAATTTACTTTGTTTACTAATACCAAGTTCTCCCTGTATTCTTCCTCCAGAGTCTACTACAATAACTTCATACTTTGCCCTTCCTTGCATTAATCCTTCTTTTCTTACATGTAAATTTTTAACATTATATTTTCCTTTGGTAACTCCATTTATAATTAAAATTTCAGCTATAATTTCTCCTTCAAAATTTCCACTTGGGCCTATTATAACTTCATGAGCTCTTATTACGCCTTTCATAATACCATCAATATGTATATTACCTTCAGTATTAACTTCTCCGCTAAAATCTATACCCTCTGCAATTATAGATAAAGTACTACCATTTCTTTTATCATTAAAAATATTATTATTTTTTAAAAACATTGCTTCCTATTTTCAAGAATGGTCTTGGGTTTCTTGCCTTATTTTTAAATTTAATTTCATAATGTAAGTGTTTACCAGTTGATCTTCCAGTATTTCCTATTTTACCTATCACATCACCTAAATCAACAGATTCACCTTTTTTCACAAATATTTTTGATAAATGAGCATATCTAGTCTGTATTCCATGACCATGATCAATAAAAACTGACTTACCATAAGACCCATAATTTCCAACGAATGAAACTTTTCCAGCTGCTGTTGATAGTATGCTAGAACCCCATGCAGCTCCAAGATCAATGCCTTTATGAAATGCTTTTCTTTTTGTATAAGGGTCTTTTCTGTAACCATAACCACTAGTTATATAATAATTTTCAATTGGAGCAGCTAATGGAAGAGATAATAATCTTTTTCTTAAAATCTCAAATTTATTTGACTTGTCATATATTGCATTAGCTATTTTTGCATCCTGATCTTCAAACTCTAAAGGTCCACCTATTTCATTATCAACACTTAATTTATTAAAACTTAATAAGTATTTAGCTCTTGTTTTAGAAAAAATTGTTTCAATTTTTTTAATTTTTTCATCTAATAAACTAACAGTCATTTTTTTAACAGTATTATTCAGATTATAGTAAAACTTTTCCTTTTCTCTTTGCATAGCTAAATTATAGCTTAACATTTTTAACTCAGTTGTAGCTTGAGTACTTTCTTTTATAGTTTTTTCTAAATTTATAAATGTACTATCATCTTTAAAAGTCATTAATTTTTCACTAGCTTGGTTTTTATCAATATCATTAAGATTGTAATATATTGAACTAAAATTTGAGTCTATATAAAACTTTTTATTGCTTATTTTATATATCTTATTAATATTTTTTTGAAGATTATCTATAATATTATCTAATTCTAATAACATTCTTTCTCTGTCTTCTTTTTCATTAATAATACTTTCTAGCCTATTTTTAACTTCTGTAAGCCTATGATCTTTTTTAATATCTGCGTTTTTGTTTATTGCTGCTAAATCTAGCTCTAATAAATAAAGAAGTTTAGTAACTTTTTTTACTTGTAGTTCTACGTTCAGATCAGTATCAGAAAACTGAGATGCATCATCTTTTAACTCTTCCCTTAGCCCAACTACTGCTTCAGTAAATTTAGAATATCTAACTCTTAAATCTTTTAAGGCTAAATTTTGTTTATAATTTACTGTTTGTAGAAACTGCATTTTATAGGTGAAAAGAGCAACTAAACAGCCCGTAGTAATTAAAAGAGAAATCAAAATAACCTGCATAGCAGTACCTAATTTAAAATACTTAATACCACCAGTACTTCGAAGCATAAATTCCTTAGGAGGAAAATTCTCATTGAACCAGTTAATAATTTTAAACAATATTTTTCTCCAAAATTATATCTTAAACCTTCTTTTATACCAAAAACAAGTCTTTTTAATTCCTTCGTTATTATTATAAGGTGGTTTCCATTTAGTGTCATTTATAAATTTAGAATTATCTATTACGAAATTACCCATAATCTTATTAAAAATTTCTACTTTACCAATTTTTTTAAATATAAATTTAATTATAGCAGGAGGAATATAAAAAAGTCTGTTCTGTTTTGATAAATTTTTAGCTAAAAGCTTTATTAATTTGTTAGTCGAAAGTGTTTGATCAGAAATACTATAAGTCTTTCCACAAAAATAATTTTTTTTTATTATAAATAAAATTGCATCTATTAAATTTTCAACATACATATAACTTCTTCTATTATTTAAATTTTTAAAAGGCAATGGTATATTATTATCTATTAATTTCATTAAAGATAAAAAATTTGACTTTACATATGGCCCATATAAGAGAGGAGGCCTTAGTATAATATGGTTTTTATAGAAATTTCTAATTATTTTCTCACTTTCTACTTTTACTATTTCATAAGAAGATAGATTTCTAGCAATTAAATCATTATCGTTATCTTTAACTTTTGCAGTACTTAAGTGAATTATTCTTATTTTATTATTATTAAAGTTACTCACTATATTTTTTTCAATATTATTAAATTCATTTAAATTTTTATTTAATACTTTAATTTTTTTTAAATTAATATGAGCTAATCCAGCTAAATTAATTATAACTGCTACATCCGAGTATTTTTTTTTAAATTTTTTTTTATAAAATAAGTTACCTACAAAATCGATTTTTACACCTTTTTCAATTAATAAATTAATATTTTTTGAATCTTTACTTCTTAATAAAGCTAAAACATCATATTTTTTTTTTTTTAATGCATTACATAGATGTATTCCTAAAAAACCGTTGGCACCAAAAACTATTATTTTTTTATTTTTCATTTTTTATTAGTTTTATATCAATTTAATTATACAATAATATTTAAAGTAAAATAATGAAAAAAAATAAAAAGATAAGTGCATTAGTTGTTGCTCATAATGAAGAAAAAAAGCTTGCTAGCTGTCTGAAAAAACTGTCCTATGCCGATGAACTTATTGTAGTTCTTGATAGAACTACAGATAAAAGTAAAGAAATAGCAATAAAAAATGGCGCAAAGGTTTATGAAGGATCCTGGGAAATAGAAGCAAACAGAAGAAATTTTGGTTTAAAAAAATGTTCTTATAGCTGGATATTAGAAGTAGATGCAGATGAACATATACCACAAGAACTTTTTACAGAAGCGAGAAAAGAAATTGAAAATGCTAAACCAGGCTATTTTTTAATTCCATTTGATAATTTTATAGGACTAAAAAAAATTAGATATGGATGGGGAGCTTCCTGGGGAGTATCAGCTGCACCAAGACTGTCTTATAAAGGTTGCAAAGAATGGTTACCAGGTCAAAGAATTCATCCGTCAATAAAACTTAGCGGAGAAAAGAAATGGTTAAAATCTAGAATTATTCATTATGTCGATGATAATATAAATGATATGATACTTAGATTAATTAGATACACAGACCAAAAATCTATTGATTTAAAAAATAATAAAAAAAAATTACCTCCATTTTGGATTACCCTTAGAAGAGGTATAACAAGATTTATAAAATGTTATTTTTCAAGACGAGGTTATAAAGAAGGAAGATGGGGTTTTATAATTGCAGTCATGGCTAGTTTATACATTATTCTTTCATACATGAAGGCAGAAGAAAAAGACGTAAATAAATAATTTTATCTTTGTATTTTCCAGCTATCGTCTTTTATAAGTGCCCACTCTGATAGAACAACTGTTTTAGGAGACCTAACATCTTTTAGTTCATAATGAACAATGTCAAAAATCAACTTAGTATTTACCACTTCCCATCGTGTGGGATAAGCAAAACCTCTTAAAAATGTATCTCCAATTTTAAATTTAGTATCCATCTACTAAACCCTTTATTTTTAGGATATTATTATACTATAATTATATAAAAATATTAACTTTTTTTTATACCCATTTTGAGGAATTTATATGAATGATATAGTTTTACCAAATTTTATGAAATTCGGTTCTGGTTCTGTTGCCCAGATAACGGATATTTTAAAAAAAATTAATTGTACTAAACCTATTATTATTACTGATAAAACAATGGTCAATTTAAAAATAATAGAACCTTTAGAAAAAGCTCTAACAAATCTCCAAATAATATATACTATATATGACAATACTATTCCTGAACCAACATCAAAATCAATTGAAGAAGGAACATCAATAATTAGAAGTGGGAATTTTGATTGTATTATAGCGTTTGGAGGCGGAAGTCCTATTGATTCAGCAAAGGCTATGAGCGTTTTAGCAAAGTTTGGAGGTGAAATTAGTGATTATAAATTTCCTAACATCACCAATGAAAATGGCCTACCCTTAATAGCTATTCCTACAACTGCAGGTACAGGTTCTGAAGCTACTAAATTTACTATAATTACTAATGAAAAAAATGATGAAAAAATGTTGTGCGTTGGTCCTGCGTTTATGCCTACAGCAGCAATAATAGATTTTGAATTAACCTTATCTGTTCCTAAAAGAACAACAGCTGATACTGCAATAGACGCGCTAACTCATGCTATTGAAGCTTATGTAAGCAAAAAGTCTAATACCTTTAGTGATATTCAAGCTTTGTCAGCTATGAAATTAATTGCTCCATATTTACGAAAAGCCTATTTAAATGGAAACGATAAAGAAGCTAGAGAAAAATTAATGATTGGTGCAACACTAGCAGGTATGGCCTTTAGTAATTCCTCTGTAGCCCTTGTTCATGGAATGAGCCGTCCTATTGGTGCTTTTTTTCATGTTCCGCATGGATTATCAAATGCTATGTTGCTCCCCACAGTGACAGAATTTTCTATACCTCATTCCAAAACAAGGTATGCGGATTGTTCTAGAGCTATGGGAATTTCTAATTTTAATGATACAATTGATGTAGCTAATAAAAAACTATTAGATGAGCTTAATCTTCTCAATGAGGATTTAGAAGTACCTACTCTAAATAAATTCGGAGTTAAAAAAGAAGATTTTTTTAAAAACCTTTCTATTATGGCTGATCAAGCTATAGCGTCTGGTTCACCTTCTAATAATCCTGTAGTTCCAAATCATCAAGACTTAGTAAATTTATATAAAAAAATTTGGTAAATTTTTTAGCTTTTAATAAAATGAGGAAAAAATAATTTTAACTTATCTAACTTTGGAGGAATAGAAATGTTACAGTAGGCGCTATTTGGATTTTTATTATAATAATCATGGTGGTATTCTTCAGCTGGATAAAAAGTTTTACATTCTAATAATTCTGTATAAATATTTTCTTTCAACTTTATTTTTAAATTTGATATAGCTATTTTACAAACTTTTAATTGTTCTTTTTTTTCTACAAATATTGCTGATCTGTATTGAGATCCTATATCATTGCCTTGTCTATTTAATTGAGTGGGATCATGTATTAGAAAAAATATATCTAAAATATTTTTTAAGCTTATTTTATCTTCAAAATAATTTAATTTAATAGCTTCAGCATGTCCAGTTTCACCAGTACAGACTTGAGAATAATTAGGGTTTTTAGTGTTTCCTCCTAGATAACCAGGGGTTACTTTTTCTATACCTTTTACTAATAAAAAAGCAGACTCTATACACCAAAAACATCCTCCTGCTAAATAAATTGACGTCATTGCTTAATATATAATATCCTAAATATTTAATTAATAAAAATTAGTCTTTGAAAAATACAAATAATAAGATTACTAGCTTATTTTTTATAAGTCTAGCTACAAGTTTATTTACTTTGGATATGGGAATAGTCTCTATAGCACTAATTGATATAGAAAGCAGTTTTTCCATTACAAACTCTGTGACATCTTGGGTAATTACTGTTTTTTCTATTTCTTCAGGAATTGGAATAATCAGTCTAGGTTTTCTATGTAAATATTTCAGTAGAAGAAATGTTTATGTTTATGGAGTACTAGGTTTTACAATATCTTCTAGTTTGTGTGGCATTGCTCCAAAAATTGAATACCTCTTACTATTTAGAGGTTTTCAAGGTTTTTTTGGGGCTGGATTAGTAGCATTAAGTCAAGCATTAGTAATTGATATATTTTCAGATAGAAACAGAAGCAAGGCTATTTCTGCTTGGACTTTTGGTCTTTTGGCTGGTCCTGTAATAGGGCCCTTGCTTGGAGGTTACTTAATAGAACATTCAAACTGGAGATGGATATTTTTTGTTAACTTACCATTTGGTCTAATAGCTTTTTTTGGACTTATTTACAATCTTGAAAAAGAAAATTATAAGAAAAATAGTAAAATTAATTTTTTAGCATTTATTTCATTAAGTTTAGCAGCAGCTTGCATGCAAATAATATTTGACAGAGGAGAGCTTGAAGATTGGTTTGGATCTTCGCTAATAATAACGTTATCTTTAATAAGTGTATTATCACTTATTTTCTTTATAATAAATAGTTGTGCTTCTTCTAAACCTCTTTTTCCTAGAAAGCTTTTTAAAGATAGATACTATATAGGTGGTATAATATTTGCTTTTTTATTTGGGTTTATTTTAATCCCACCATTTATATTAATTCCTATTTTTTTAACTAAAATTCAAAACTTTCCAATAAATATAGTTGGGCTTATACTAAGTTGCTCCGCAATAGGAGGTATGTTAATAACCTTTTTTGTTAGTAAAATCATAGAAATAATTGGTAATGTCAAAACCATGCTTTTAGGTTTGATAATATATATGTTAGCAAACTATGAGGTGACATTATGGACAAGTGAAATCAGTACCACTCATATAGTTTTAAATAGTATTTTGCGTGGAATATCAATTAGTGTATTTTATGTACCTTTAGCTACTATAACTTATACTACTTTACCTAATAAATTACGAACAGACGCTGCAAGTCTTTTTCAATTTTTTAGAACAATCGGAACAGGCCTGTCAGTTGCAATATTCATTACCTTATTAAATAGAAACTATAATATAAACTTTGAAAACCTAAGAAACTTTTTTAATTTATCAAACCATGGAATAAAATATTATTTTAATTCTAACGATATTTTTACTGAGGAAAAATTACAATTGATAAAAATTGTAGAATTAAACTCCAATATAAACTCTTTAATGAACGATTTTATGATACTAGCAATATGTCCCATGTTTTTTTTTCCATTTTTTTTATTTTTCAAATCTAAGTAAATAAGAGTTTACTAGATTTTATATGGTTTTAAAATTTCTAATAACCTAGGAACTAAGGTTAAAGATGCGAGTAAAGCGACTAACATGGCTAAACTAGTTAATAATCCAAAATATATGCTTGGAATAAAATTAGAAAATACTAATATTGAAAAACCGACTATAATAGTTAGTGTAGTATAATAAAGTGCATAACCAATACTAGAATGTGTTTTTAACATAGCAGTGTTATAATTGGAACTAACTATAAACTCAGATTTATGTCTAAATACATAATGTATCGTGTTATCTACGGCAATTCCCATGCTTATAGCAGCTATGGTAATTGTCATCATATCTAAAGGTATATTTAAATGCCCCATTAATCCTAAGACAGTTCCTATAGACAAAAGGTTGGGCATTAACGCTATTATTGAAACCTTAAATGACCTAAATAAAAGTAAAAACATTATGAAAAGAACTGCTACTACCAAGCCAAGAGTCATTATTTGAGACTTAAAAAGACTTTGTAACATGTTATTATATAATATCAGAATATTAGAAAGTTTGATTTCATTAGAATCAACTCCAATTACATCAGAAGCTTCATTTCTAATTTTATTAATTAAATTATTTCTTCTCAAATCAGGATCTGAATCTTTTACTCTCAGAGTTATTCTAGCTTGATTAAATTCTGTGGAAATATAAGGTTTCAAAATAATATCTTTATACTCTTTAGGGAGTTTTTCATAAAGAAGTGCTAACTGTACACTGTCTAAATCCTCTCCTCCATTTAATTTTCTGCCAATTTTTAAAATAGTAGCAAAGGATAATACCTTTCCTGTTTCCTCTAAAGAATCTAAGTAATCATGTAATTCTTCAATCTTATTCATCTTATCTTTTGTAAACCAGTATTTAGGATCTTCTGATTCTAAATCAAGTTCCAATAATATATCATCAAAATCATCATCTAATTCAATTTCTTTTGCTTTGCTACTATCAACTTTTTGCTCTTTTTTAAAATCGAGAGTAATATCTAGTAAGGTTGTTCCACCTAAACTTTCATCAATAACTTTCATTCCTTTATAAATTTCTGTATTCTGTTTAAAGTAATCAATGAAACTATTTTCAACTTTTAATTTTAAAATTCCAAGGATACTAAAAACACTTAATAAAAAAGCTATAATCAAAATTAGTTTTTTATAATTGTTGGTGAACGCTGCAATACTATGAGGAAGGGAAAAAAAGCTATCAAATTTTTTATTTGGGAGTAAAACTCGAAAATCTTTAATTAATATTGGAAACATAATAAAAGTAAGTAATAATGATATTATTACACCCACACTCATCATCCATCCAAAATTAATGACTGGTAATAGTCCTGACAATATTAACGAACTAAATCCAGCTACCGTGGTAATAACAGTAAAAAAACATGGTTTGATCATTTGTCTAATCGTTTCTACTAACAACAATTCGTGCTTTTTATAATTATTAATCAAGGCTAACTCTCTATATCTTACTATTAAATGAATAGTAATTGCCATTGTTAAAATAAGTTGTAATGATATAAAATTGGATGAAATAACTGTCACTTCCCAATTTAAAATACTAAATATTCCTGCTGTAATAATTACAGAACAAAAACAAGTCATAATAGGCATTATTACCCATCTACTTTGCCTAAAAATAATTGATAACGTCATAATTAAAAATACTAAAATTGAAAGACCAAAAACTTTTAAATCATTCTTTACAAATGCTACTACATCATTCGATATCATAGGAATACCTCCTAAATAAATATCTCCTGTATTTTTATAATCATTTATAATCTTTCTTATATCTAATATTAAATTACTTTGATTGCTTCTTTGCTTATTTCTTTCGATATCTATTAATTTTAATATTTTTTTATATTCTAATGAACTATTTTTGTTTAAAAAAGCACCTTCCATTTGATTCTGATAATCTGACTTTTTTTGTTTTAATTTTAAAAGACTATTATTGTCTTTAAGATTTATAAGAATAGCTGTTGTTTTAAAATTTTCACTTACTAAATTATTTTTATATAGAGAACTATTAGTTAGTTCTTTAATTACTTCCGATTCCTCTATTAAGTTATCTTCAATGGTTGGCACTCCTTCAAGTATATCAGCTAATGATTTTTTAGAACTTTCTAACAATGGAACATTCAGAATAGTAGTTACAGATTTTACTGCTTCTAATGATTGAAGCTCAGCGGCAATATTTTTTATATTATTTTTAACTTTTGAACTTAATAAAAAATCATTAGGAGTATAAGCTATAATTAAAAAATCTGGTGATTTATACCTTTGACTTATTAGCTGATAATACTTTAAATCCTTGTCTTTTTCTAAAATCAACGAATCTGATGAAGCATCTATTTTTAGATCTGCTGCGAAATAAAGCATTATAAATGTTAAGGATGTTAAAAATAATAGTACTAATTTTGAAAACTTAAATATAAATTTATTATAAAAAAGATCTATCATATCAAGCTTAATTTTACCAATTAGCAAAGTTTATAAAAACCATTATATTATTCAACTTCATATTGTTCTGCTGTATTAACAGCTAAATTTCTTTCAAATTCTCTCAATCTTTTCCATACTGATATTAATTCAACTATTGTTGCCCAACTTTTAACTAAGTATTGAAGCGATCCTTCAACTCTTCCAAATGCCCTAGTAATTTGTTGCACAAAACCCAAAGTTATAGTTCCTGCTACTATTGTAGGAGTTAATGCCAAGTAAGGAACTATTACCATTCCTTGAAAGTAAGTCCACTTAACAGTATTAAAATATAAATAGTGAAAATAAGATTTAAAATGAATTCCTCTTACTCTATTGTATAATTGTCCTATAGTAGGTGGTGCTGCCCTAATTGGGTCATCTTCTCCTAATACAAGTTCTTTTCTATATCCTGCTTCTTCTTTTTGTATATCATACTCTATCCCAGGTAATTTAATCCCAACAGAAGCTAGAATTATTGTTCCCCCTAGTGCAGATAAAATTGCTACCCAAACTAAAGCATGGTCTACTTCTCCAATCCACGGCAAACTACTTACTTGTTTAGAAAGACCCCACAATATAGGAAGAAATGCTGCCAATGTCATTATGCTATCTAAAAGTCCTACGCCTAAGCCTTCCATTATTCTAGCAAATTTTAAAGTATCTTCTTGTACCCTCTGTGAAGCTCCTTCAGTCATCCTAGCCTTTTGCCACTGTTCATGATAATAATTAGCCATAGATGTCCTCCACCTAAAGACCCAGTGACTTACGAAAAAACCAGTAAAGACCGCGATCACAACCCATCCTCCTGCAACCTTAGCAAATGTAAATAAATAAGAAATAAATTCTTCTTCGCTTACTGAGCCTGGTGTTGTTAAGGCATTTTGTAAAGTATCATAAAATTCTCCAAACCACTGATTAATTCTAACATCTAACTGCACTTGATACCATGTTGAGAATAGGATAACAAGTGTACCTCCTATACTCCAAGAAAACCAATTTTTATCTGTAAAAAATTTAAACATATTATTATTTTTGTTATTTAAGCATATTATAATTCATTAAATAATACACTCTATAAATTAGTGTTTTTAATATTTTTAAAAGCAGCCAGAGCTCTTTCTCTTGAATATGAATAATCTATGATTGGATATGGATAATCTTTACCTAATTTTAAATTAGATTCTTTGAGTGTATTACTGTCTGCTAACCATGGAGAAAAAATATATTTATCTGGCAATTTAGAAATTTCAGGTATAAATTTCCTGATGTAATTAGCTTCTTTATCAAATTTTAAAGACTGCGTTATGGGATTGAATATTCTAAAAAAAGGAGCTGCATCTGAACCCGTACCTGCTACCCACTGCCAACTAGCACTGTTATTTGCTAAATCTGCATCTACCAAGCAATCCCAAAACCACTCCTCTCCATATTTCCAGTGTATCAATAAGTTTTTAACTAAAAAAGAAGCGGTTATCATCCTAACTCTATTGTGCATATAACCAGTTTCCCATAATTCTCTCATTCCTGCATCAACTATTGGATAACCTGTTGTACCTTTTTTCCAACTTTCTAATAAGTCAAAATTATTATCCCATTTTAAACTATTAAATTGTATTTTAAGATTTGTGTTATTAATATTTGGGTAATGATATAGTAAATGGTAAGAGAATTCTCTCCATCCTAATTCACTCAAAAATGTTTCTTTATTTTTTCCATTATCTTTTTCACTGACATCATCCCATATTTTAAATGGAGAAATTTGTCCCCAATGTAAATAAGGAGAAATTCTTGAAACATTGTTTTTATTGGGATGGTTTCTTCCTTCTGAATAATCTTGAAAACCTTTTTCCAAAAAATCTTCAAATTTAATCAAAGCGGCATCTTCAGAAACATTCCAAATCTTGTCAAACTTTTTATACCAAAAATTAGCATTAATATTATAAACAAATTTATATTCAGTAAATTCTCCTTCTAGGCTAACGAAGGTATTTTTTTCTTTATTTATTAATGGTTTTCTGGGAGAATCTGATTCTAAACAGCCTTTCTTAAAAAAAGGCGTAAAGACCTTGTAAAAGTTCCCACTCTTATTTTTAATTGTCCAAGGCTCCCATAGTAAACTTGAATTAAAAGATTTTACATTAATATTTTTGTTGGTTAATTTTTTCTTAATTGTTGTATCAGCTAGTATTCTATCTGGTTCATAGCATCTATTCCAATAAATATGCTTAATTTTATTTTCTTCGCAAATTTGGGATAAGATATTATAACTGTTTCCAAATAAAATTTTTAACTTTCCATTTAGCTGTTTATTTAAAGATTCCAATGATCTTTCTAACCACCATAAACTTGCACCACCTATTTTAGAATATTCATGAATCTGATTATCAAATATAAAAATGGGGATAATTCCCTTATGTTTTGAGGCTTCTAATAAGGCGCAATTATCTTGGAGTCTTAAATCTTTTCTAAACCATAAAATGCAATAGTTGCTCATAAGAAATATACGAGAATGAATAGTTAAAAGTTTACTCTGTGTTGATAGCTTTTAAAAATGCGTCATGAGTATTGATTAAATCTATATACCTTTTAATATTATTCATTTCGTCACTTACGCATCCAAGTTTATTAGACATATATAATGCATGGCCTAGCATAAAATCTACACCTGAAAAAACATCAATTAAATATTTATTTTTAGAAAGTAAATTATCTACTGGACTTAAAGATTTTGTTAATAAATTTTTAGCTTGTCTTAAAACCTCTTCATTTCTTCTTTCTTTAGGCAAAATTAAAGTATGGACAACTATTGTATTCATTGGAGGCATTATCATACCTTCACAATAATGAAACCATTGTAAATATTGAGGAAAGTTAGTATCTCTAACTTCTGGCTTTAAGCTTCCATCACTATGTCTTTCAATTAAATATTCTACTATAGCTCCAGATTCATATATAATTATATCATCGTCTTCTAGCACTGGAACTCTACCTAAAGGATGTCTTTTTCTATGGATTTCAGATTTAAGCTCTGATGGATGAAATTTTATAGAATTAATCTTATATTCTAATTTTAGCTCTTCTAATAACCATAATATTCTCTGTGCTCTAGAGTTGTTACAAAAATGTAAAATTAACATATGTTTATGCTATAATAAAATTATTTAAATAAAAAGATTTATTTGTCCGGAGTAATGTATCCAGACAAACCTCTAACATTTTCATTAAATGTTAAATTTTTATGAATTGGAGGAAAAGCTCTTTGTCTGCAATTTTCTCTTTCACAAGTTCTACAAGATAAACCAGTTGGAATTGCAGAACTATATTCTAACCTATCTGCATAAATGCAATCTTCTTTATATTTAATATCAAAACCAAGTCCTATCGAAAAAAAAGTTTCTGGAGAAGTATAATCTCCAATTCTTTTACTTACAGTCCTTGCTATACAAATAAAGGTTTTTCCGTCTAACATTTTAGACAGTTGTACTTTAATTTTTCCTGGGCTTAAGAAAGCAGTATAAACATTCCATCTGGGACATGCTACAGAATATCTAGGTATTTTAAGCCCTGAAAGAGAAAACCTTTTAGAAACATTTCCTGCTATATCTACTCTCATAAAATGAAAAGGAATACCCTTTTTATTAGGTTTCTGTAATGTAGTAAGTCTATGACATACTTGTTCAAAAGAGGTATCAAATCTATTTGAAAGTATATCTATGTCATATCTATATTTTATTGCTGTGTCACAAAATAAATCATATGGCATAAGTATACAGGAAGCAAAATAATTAGCTAAAACAGTTTTTCCTAAAGCTAAAGTATTTTTATCGTTAACGCCTTCTGATTGCAATTTGTATTCTATAATATCATTAGCACCTAACAATCCTATTTGGTGAGCTATTAAAAACTCTTTGCTCTCCCTATTTAATGTATTTGAAATCAATAAAATTTTTTTTTCTGAAATAAATTTTTTTACAAAATTATCTTTTGTTCCTTGTTCTATAAAATCTACGCTAATAGAGAATTTTTTCTTTAAATGCTCTATCATACTAACCAATCTATTACCTATATTGTAATTAATAGATTTAATTTCTTTGCTAGCAGCATCTTCTATTTCGTTGAAATAATTATTATTTGATTGTAGCATATCAGATATAAAGTCGGCACTTGACTTATCAGAACCAACTGTATCTGATATTTCTTGCTTTACTGAAATCATTTGATCTGCTAACAAAACTAAATCTTTTTTATTTTGAGTATATTTATCGTACAAAGTTCTTATTGCATCCCCAACTATTGGCGAATTTATGGAAAAATCTTTTATATCATTATTTTTTAATTCATGCTCTTCAAAAATATTATCACTAAAAATATCCATCAAATCTGAATTTAATTGTTTATTATAATCGTTAGTCAATTCAGAAAGCTCAATGTTAAAAAGACTAGCTGTTTTTAGAAGCAATGGAACAGTTATACTACGTCTATTATTTTCAATTAAATTTATATAGGCCACAGAGATTCCTAATTGATCAGCCAAATTTTTTTGCGTTAGCATTTTTTCTCTTCTTAATCTTCTTATGACAACGCCAATATTAGTATTAATTTCCATTTTTATACAAATTTTACATATTTACAAATAATATAATACAATTATTAACAAAAAAATACCAATTAATCAAATATTTTACTTGTTTTTTGTAAAAAAGTTTACTATTATACAAATAGAGTTTAGTAAACAAACAATTACTCCTCCCTAGTAACAGTCTTAATTGCTTACTAAACTCTATTCATAAAAGCAAAATTATTATTTAAAGGAATATTTTATAATGAGATTAAAGTTTATTTTACCTACCATCATAATTTTTTTAGCTAAAAATGTTATGGCATGTAGTTTAGAAGAATATGATGGAATAGATGATCCAGTTGGTAACTGGCTTGGTAAATCACAATTATCTAATAACTATAAGCATGGAAAATGTGTTTTAGATAATGCTTTATCTGATATTCCAAAAGAACAAAGAAGGGTTATAGCTAATTTAATAGCAAAATCATATCAAATACAATTTCAAAATAGCGAAGAAATTTCAAATTACAATTATTAAATCACTTTATTTAAATCCATAATAATATTTTTATTGCAATTTTTCTGCTAATAGGAATAAAATAACGTTAAATATGGAAAAAAAATTAGAAAAAAATGCTAACAAAATTGGCAATATACTAGTAAAAAGCTTTCATTATCTTGCTTTATTTGCAATAGGATCGGCAATTGTATGGTCTGCTTTTTTTACATTTTTAGATTTAACAGAAAAAAACTCAGCTAGTATTCAAGATATTTTACTATTGTTTATATATTTAGAGTTAGGAGCTGTAGTTGGAATATACTTTAAAACTAATCATATGCCAGTCAGGTTTCTAATTTATGTGGCCATTACAGCGTTAACACGTATGTTACTGGAATACTTAAATGAATGGCATAATACTCCAACAGATCAGGTGCACTTCGAAATTCTAATAATTTGTGGTGGGATAGTATTTTTAGCAATTAGTATTTTAGTTTTAAGATACGCATCTCATAATTACCCTTCAGGAATTGATAAAAACTAAATTTGTTCTATTTTTGTTCTTGAATAAATCTCACCTCCAGAATATAATCATAAATTATGGACAATTATGATTTATACAAAATTTGGTATATTATTATGAAAGCCCTAGAATATGGGCCTCTTAAAAAAGATATTATTCATTTAGACCAAGTAATTGAAAATAAAATTGCACATCATCACATAACATACAAAGGTAAAAAATTTTATATAAAAATTACAAATAGATCTTGAGTTATAATAATTTATGTATACTATATATAGTGTATGTATATAAAAATTATAACATTACTATTTTACCTTCTATCATATCAACTTTTAGCGGATTTAAGAATTATACAGAACGGTTTTATAATAAAAAGTAAACCTTACTCAGATAGTGAAGCCACATTAATAGTAAGTAATTCCGATAAAATATATATATGTAGTGTCGTTAACGATTTATCTAAGTGTATTCTGTCCTCAAAAAATAACAAAGATTATTAATCTGCCTTAAATTGCTCATTTAAAGAATCAAAAATATTATCTAATCTTTCAGAATTTGAGCAATCTGCGATTAAATCCACATTTGTATCAACTTTAACAGGTAAACTACTAAAATGAAATCCAGGAAAACTATCATTAGCTTCTAATTTAACCTTACTAGATCTTTCTAAAAACAGAGTAGCCGTTTTATCTTGGAATTTAGCTATTTTACCAGAAGGAATACTTTTAACCATAAAAGCTTTATCGTATAGCTCACAATTATTAATTAACTTAATATGAACCTTTATTATTTCATTATTGTATCTCTCTAATTTTATTACCTTGTTTACTCCTAAAACTGCTAAAGAAATTAAAATTAAAATTGATAAAAACTTAATAATCATTAAATAGAAATTATATTCCTATTAAGAATTTAGCAACTAATAATTGTATGTTGAAATCTTTTTTATCTAAACCTGCATTAATTTTATAAATTATAGCTATGTAAAATCAGTAAAATTTATAATATTAAAAACCCCTATTATCATAATAAATACAGATATAAATTTTTTATATGTAATTTTTTCATTGAAAAAATAATATCCAAAAAATAAAGATAAAGAGATACCTATTCCTCTCTTTAAAGACTCTAATACTGCTACTAAATTATATTTTAAAGCAATCAATTGAACTAACGAAGCTAGAAACCCTATTAATACTAATCCTATTAATAATATATTAATTTTAAAATTAAAATTATATTTTAATTCTTTATAATTAAGAATTATTGGAACAATAATCAACATACCTGCAGACTGAATAAACCCATGCATGTATGGATCAGTATAATTTAAACATTGTTTGTCCAAAACAGGAGTAAGACTCCATATCAATGAAACGATTATAATAAAATATAAATTTTTATTACTGTTATTAAATTTTAACATAGAAGGTTTTAAAAAATATTTAAATTTAAAGCTTTTTGAATATATTAATAAAGCTCCAAATATAACTAGAAAAATTCCAAAATACTGTGAGGTTTGAAGTTTTTCAGTTAGAATAAATCTAGAATATAGTGCGGAAAAAAGAGGTGTAAAGCTTAGCATAGGAATATATGTGCTTATTTCTCCTTTTTTAAGCACTTTTAAAAACATATACATAGAAATTAAGTTTAAAAATATTAGAAAAATTCCATAAATATAATATGAATAAATATCAATTTGAAAATCAGAAAATGATAAAAAAAATAAAAATAAGAAAAACTGTGCAATTACAATTAAAAAAAGTGCATTAATTTCAGAGATGAATTGTATAGACTGTTTTCTAATTGCATCAAAACAAGCCCATAGAATAGCAACTAATATGGATAAAAATATAGCCAAGCTAATTTCTCATTAAATTAAAAGTATGTAAATTAAAATTAAAACAAAAATAATAAATAAGGGATAAATTAAATAAAGCAAGCAACCTTTCATATTAGAAAAGTTACATAAAAATATTAGGAGTGTCTATAATTTGATTTACCCATTCATATTTAGGTTTCTTCTTCCACTTTATTTTTTTCAAAAAATTTTTAGCACTATCTTGAATTTTTAATTTATCTGTTTCATCTGCTAAAGTTGCTAAATTATAGGTCCATGCTCTAAGGGTAGTCCAAGGATTGTACCCTCCTCCTCCCATAACAATTATATTTTTTGTAAAAGTTTTAAATATTTTTATTATAAAAGACATAGAATTATTACTTAATAATAACTTTGACATATAATCATCTTTTAAACAATCAGCTCCCATTTGTAGAAAAGCTACTTCAGGATTAAAATCTTTCATTTGATCTAATAGCTTATTTCTAATAAGATTTTTAAAACCCACATCATCAAACCCGGCTTTTACGGGAATATTAATAACGTCTTTTTTAAACAAATACTCTCCACTTCTAGGCCATAAGTCTTCTTGGTGAATAGATATTGTTAAAATACTTTTATCGCCCTTAAAATTTTCTACTACACCATCTCCATAATGAGCATCCATATCAAAATATAAAATTTTTCTTATTCCACTTTCTTTTAAAAATAATATAGCTGTAGCAATATCATTAAAATAACAAAAACCTGATGCTTTATTTTTTTGTCCATGATGAGCTCCTGAACCAGGAGAAAATATCAAGTTATATTTATTTTCTAATATTAATTTTGATGCACTTAATAAGCATCCTGTGGAAGCTGCATGCCTTTTATACATTTCTTTAAAAATAGGATTACTAGGGCTTCCTATATTATATTTTATAGAATCAAAATAGGAGATTTTTTGAGAGGCTTCAGTTTTTCTTAAAACTTTTATATAATCTTTATCATGAAATATAGATAATTCTTCATTACTAGCTAGATCACTTAATAAATAATCTATTTTTTCAAATTTAATAATTTTTGATAAATCAAATACATTTGAAACTCTATTAATTGTTACAGGATGGTTTTTACCAAATATTGAGTTTCTAAATATATCATTATATATAAAAGCTGTTCTCATAATATAATTATATTGACATTTATTTGAAAAATAAATATAATATTTTTGCGCTGATTTGAGCTCCAGCTTGCGAGCGCATTATAAATACTGCTAAAGAGGTAAATTTCACCAACAGTATAATTTTATTTCTGGAGCATATTAACGCTTAAAAAGGAGATAATATGTCTAATTTAAATTCTAAAAAAGAAGAAACTCAAGTATTACATGCTGGATGGCGTGCTGATCCAAGTACTAACTCTGTAGCTGTCCCAATATATCAAACAACTTCTTACCAATTTAATAACGCTGATCATGCAGAAAATCTTTTTGCACTGAAAGAACTAGGTAACATTTATACTAGAATTATGAATCCTACTTGCGATGTACTTGAAAAAAGAGTATCAGCTTTCGAAGGAGGTATAGCAAGTTTAGCTGTTTCTTCAGGTCAATCAGCAACAGCTCTATCAATTCAAAATATAGCTAAAAATGGAGATAATATTGTTAGCTCTACAGACATTTATGGAGGAACTTGGAACTTATTTGCTAATACCCTTAAAGATCAAGGGATAGAAGTTAGATTTGTTGATCCATCTGACCCTAATTCTTTCAAGAAAGCTTCTGATAAAAAAACTAGAGCCTACTATGGGGAAACTTTACCTAACCCTAAACTAAATATTTTTCCTATTGAAGAAGTAGCCAATATAGGAAAAGCAATTGGAATACCTTTAATAATTGATAATACTGCAGCACCATATATATGCAAACCTTTCTTACATGGAGCTTCTGTAGTAGTACATTCTACCACTAAATATATAGGAGGCCAAGGAAGTGCAATTGGAGGGATTATAGTTGATGGAGGTAATTTTAGCTGGGACAAATTCAAAGAACAACAACCAGCAATGAATAATCCTGATCCTAGCTATCATGGTACAGTTTGGACAGAAGCAACAAAACCACTGGGGCCGATAGCACATATTCTAAAAGCTAGAACTACTCTATTAAGAGATGTAGGTTCTGCAATGAGTCCTTTTAATGCTTTTCAGTTTATACAAGGAATTGAAACACTACCTTTAAGAATTGAAAGGCAGTCAAAAAACGCAGAGTTAGTGACCAATTTTTTAAAAAACAATAGTAGAGTTTCAAAAGTAGTTTATCCTAACAATGAAACGAAAAATAAAAAATACTTTACTAAAAATTTATTTGGTAACTTAATTGGATTTCATATCAAAGGAGGATATGAAGCATGCAAAAATTTTATAAATAATTTACAATTGTTTTATCATGTAGCAAATATTGGTGACGTAAGAAGTTTAGCTATACACCCATCATCTACTACTCACTCTCAATTAAACTCTGATGACCAATTAAAAGCAGGTGTATACAAAGATTATATAAGACTATCTATAGGAATAGAACATATTGAGGATATTTTAAAAGATCTAGAAAATTCATTAAATAAAATATAAACTAATATATGTGATTAGAAGAAGCCATTTAGGCTTCTTCTAATTAAATTTTGGCATGATAATTGCTTCATTTGAAATAGAGGTGATTTATGTTCAATATAGAAAAAACTTTATTATTAGCTAGAGCTATTTATAAACTTGGTTATGTAAATGAAGCTAAAGAACTTTATAAAAATTTACTTAGTATACAACCTAATCATAGCTTAGCAAAAAAAGACCTGAAAAAAATTTACAGTTAATTAAGTTTAATGAATGGTTTATGAATCAATATTACATCTATTAATATTATTAATAGTTTTAGGTTTTCTTATTTATATATTCCGAGTAAATAGAAATTATTTTGTAGTCTCAATTTTAATTTTAGTATTAATTATCTTTATTATTCCAGAATTTTTGTTACCTTCTTTTTTATGGGAAATATTACTAGAAAATTAGTAACTTTAACACTATTCTTTTTTATCTTTACTAGATTTATTTTTGCTGAAGATAGTTTAAGTAAAGCTAGAAAACTTTTTTTAAAGGGCGAATACGAGAAAGCCATATTAATTTCAGAACAGATAAAAACAAGTGAAGCTAAAGTATTTCAATCTAGAGTAATTTCTATTTATACACATTTCTATAAAAATAGTGAACAGGCAAAAAAAAGCTACTTAAATTCTTATAAAGTTTCAAAAGAAGCAATATCTTTAGATAAGAATAATGCTGAAGCCTATGTAGAAGCTGCCCATTCTTTAGGAAGATATGGGCAAGAAATAGGTATTATGGCAGCAATTACTAAGGGAATTGCTGATAGAGTAAAAAAATATCTAGATACTGCATTATTAATTAATAATGAAAATATTATTGCTAATTTATCAAAAGGAATATGGCATGCTGAAATAGTTAATCAAGCGGGGAAAACTATTGCAAAAGCAGTTTATGGAGCAAGCGCAAATAAAGCGAGAAGTCATTTTAAAAAAGTAGTGAAATTAAATAGTAAAGAAATTGGTATTCTGTACGAAATATCATATGGGTATTATTTGCTAGGAACTCCACAAGACATCAAATTATCTTTGAGCTACCTTACACAAATTCTTAATATAAATGATACATCACATTTAGATAGTTTATATAGGGAAAAAGCTATAACTTTAAGAAATAAAGTTTTATAAAAATTAAACTTATTTTATAAAATCCGTTTATAGTAATATGTCATTAATTGAACAAACAGAAAATAAATCTGCCATTTTACAATCAAAAGAAACGGTAATGATTAAAAAAAATGATGTTGTATATTATCCTGATCAGAAAATTGAAAATATATATGTAATTTTAAGCGGCTTAATAGAAAGTGTTGAAAAAAAAAATAAAAAAAATAAAGATAAGTTTTTATTAAAAAAAGGCAGTACGCTTGGCCTTATGGATTTACTTTTAAATAGAAACTATAGTAAATTAATGGTTGCAAAAAATACTACAATATTAGCAGTTATTAAAAAAAATACTATTTTCAATACAATTAAACCAGGTGACTATAAGTCAATACTCTTAAAAAGTTTAGCTATTGATGTTGATAACAAACACCCTAATACCTGGAGTTAATAGTGAAAAAAACTTTTTTTCATAAAGAGGTTATTCTAAAAAGAGGTCATCCAACGAATAATTTTTTCATTTTATTAAAAGGAAAAGCAAGAGTTCTAAATTCAACAGGCAATTTAACGTTACAAGAGCTTCAAAGTGGCGATGTATACGGCTTATTAGACAACCTAAAAGAAAAAAAATGGAAAAACACTGTTGTTTCAGATAACAGAACTGAGGTTTTAAGTATATCAAAAGACAACCTAGTAAAAAATATTTTTTCTAATAAAGAATATACAAGTATAGCTCTCAATATTCTTAAAATGGCTAATTAATTTTCAAATATTTGGCAAGTACTTTGCAATGAATATTGTAAAGGAGAAATTATGTCAAATATTGTGATTAAAAATTTAAAAAATAAGCTAGAAAACTTATATAAAAAAAACTTTGGTATTGAGATAGGTATATATGATAATAACAATAATTTATCTCATGAAGAAGTTATTCCTTTAGGAAATTATATATATGACTCACTGCCTTCAAATAGTGAAAAAGAAATAACTAAAGAATTATGTTCAAGAGTATTTAAATAAATTAATAAATATTAGTTAATTTTTCTTTGTATATTTTATCTATGTTTATACATAATAAATTAGTTTATATTTTTTAGTTTAGTTTTTAACTATTAAATTATTTATTTATATTAATAACTTTATTTAATCTCATAAGTCTCTTTCTTTCAGCAGAAGAAGGAATATTCATCATCTCTCTATATTTAGCAACAGTTCTCCTGGCAACATTAACTCCTCTTTGCTTAAAAAGTAGTGAAATTTGTTCATCACTATAGGGCTTATTATCTTTTTCCTCATTAATAATTTCCTTTAATAAAGTTCTTACTGTCTTTGCAGCATGAACTGTTTCTTTATCAGCTTCTCCTACTGAACTGCTAAAAAAATCTTTCATTTGAAATATACCCCAGGGTGTCTGTAAAAGCTTAGAACGTGTCACTCTACTTACAGTGCTTTCATGCATTTCAACTGCATTAGCAACGTCTCTTAGTACTAAAGGTTTCAAATGCCCTGGTCCTTTTAAAAAAAACTCCCTTTGCTTTTTTAAAATTTCTATTGCTATTTTTAATGTAGTAGAATTTCTTTGTTCTATTGCTCGAACTAACCATCTAGCTGAGTTAACTGCCTCATTAACAAACTTTTTATCTGTTTCCTTTTTATTATTTTTTTTAACATCATCTGCAAAGTCTTCTTGTATGATTAAAGTCGGTAAAGTTGATTTATTTAATTCTACTTTCCATCCCTTTTGAGAACTACTAATCATCACGTCAGGAGGGTCTATTCTAAAATCGTTTGTAGAAAAATCCTCAGCTGGTTTTGGATTTAGTTTTTTTATAATATTTATTTGAATTGATAACATTTCTTCTGTTAATCCTGTAAGTCTACATAATTTTTTTATTTCTCCTTTTGCTAACAATTCTAAATTTTCTGTTAACTTTTGGGAAGCTATATTAAGTAACTTTTTTTCTTTTAATTGAATACGCAAACATTCTCCTAGATTGGTTGCAAATACTCCTGTAGGTTCCAGTTTTTGCAATTTGTTAAGAGTTTTTTTAACTAATTCAAAATCTAAATTGTTATTTACAGAAAAACTTTCTAAATCAATATTAATCCATCCTGAAGGCTCAATCGTGTCTAAAAGTAAAATTGCTACTTTTCTTTCTTTACCTTCTGGTATCTCTAGTAATATTTGATCCATAAGGTGATTTCTCAAAGTTTTTTTCGGCTCTGCTATTCTATCTTCTAAATTAGAAATTTCATCGTACTGAAAATTATTGTTTTTACTTTTATAACCTTCTTCCCATCTTTTTTCGCTATCATATTCACTGTCTATATTATTTAATGATGCATATTCCTTTAAGCCTTCTAAGGCTGTTTCATTATTTTTTCTTTCTAAAAAGGGATTTTTTTCAATTTCTTCCTCTATATAACTTGATAATTCTAAATTTGAAAATTGTAGTAATTTTATAGCTTGCCTTAGCTGTGGGGTCATCACTATAGACTGACTATGTTTAATATTTAGTCTTTGGTTAAGTTGCATAATATCCTCCGTTGTTTCTTCTAATTTGTGACTATTTTAAAGGAAAATCAAAATTTAAATTTGACACGCAATTTAGTCATTTAACTGACCCATGAAAGTTGCTTTAAATGTTGGCTGTATGATATATTAATAAAATATATTTTTTATTTTTTTAATTACTATAGTCAAATATATGACTTTTAAAAAAGTGTTTATATGGCAAATTGCAGAAATTGTTTAATTATAAGATATTTTTTAATATCAGTAGTGTTTATTATCTTAATTGGATTACTTTTTACAGATAAACTCCAATATTTATCATTTATTACCCCAGAATTATTATCATATTCTATACTAATATTTGGATTTTTGGTTTTTTTTTTTAAAATTATACAATATTATAAAAAAAAACTATTTGTTTCTAACAAGTCTAACAAAATTAGGAATATGCCCAGGAAACCTACCAAAAGTGTGTCCAGTAAAAAAATTCACTGACCAATAAAACCCTTTATTTTTTGACCAATCATTTCTTTCACCAGTCCAAAAAGGTTCATAGGGGGTTTTTGGGAAAAACTTACTATTAATTTTTACTTTTTCACATTTCATACATACTAAATTTTCTAATTCCTTTCTAGTGGGCAACCTCCATTCCCCTCCCAATTGTTCATTTGCCTGGCTTATTACATTCTCTATTTCAGACATTTTAAGTTTTAAAGGTTTTCCAATGCAATCATTTCCATTCCATGTTTGACCAACGCTACACCTTATCCAAATTAATTTAAGCTTTAAGTCATGAATTAAATGCTCTCTAGCATAAAAAGCATCATTTGATATTAGCTTATTTGTGGAAAAAAAAGTAAAAACTACTATAATATTAAGGAATGATTTTAATAATTTGTAATTAGATGACATATAAAATGGTCTCATATTTGCAATAATTAATCAAAAATAAAATAATTCAGTTAACTGAAAGGGTCAATACATATGGATATAGCATCATTAATAGGTCTTTTAGGCGCAATGGGAATGATTGCAGGAGCAATGATATCAGCAGGTGGTTTACCTATGTATATTGATGTTCCATCTATGTTAATCGTTTTTGGAGGAACATTTTTTGCTGTTATGTATCGATGTGAACTTCCACAATTTTTAGGTAGTTTTGGTGTGATGGGTAAAGTTTTTATGCCAGGTAAAAGAAATGTAGAAGAATTAATTACCAGAGTATCAGAACTTGCTACTATTGCTAGAAAAGACGGAATGATGGCCTTAGAGGGACAAGAAGTCCCTGATAAATTTTTTGAAAAAGGTTTACAAATGCTCGTTGATGGAGCAGATGAAGCTAAACTAAATGAGCAATTACAAATAGAATTAGCTAGTATGAAAAAAAGACATGAAGCAAATCAAGCAGTAATTGGTTCATGGATTGATATTGGTCCAGCTATGGGTATGATTGGTACGCTAGTTGGTTTAGTTGCCATGTTAGGTAACATGGCTGACCCTAAAGCTATTGGACCTGCTATGGCAGTTGCACTATTAACTACACTGTATGGTGCTATGTTAGCAAACGTGATTTTTTTGCCTATGAAACTTACTTTAGAACAGAATACTGCTAAAGAAATAGTTTTTAGGGAAATGATAGTTAGCGCTTTGAGAGCAATCTCCAGAGGAGAAAGTCCAAGAAATATACAAGATCAACTTTTAGCTAATTTGCCGCCTAAACAGCAAGAAAAAATTGAAGCTGCTGCTGCTGCAAGCTAATAAAAAGGAATAAAAATGGCTGTATCAAAAGAAGCAGAAGAGGTAATTGTAGAAGATAGTTTTACTGAAGATGATTGTCCTAAATGTCCCCCTGTAGGTGCCCCAGCTTGGATGTCTACATTTGCAGATATGGCAACATTATTAATGGCATTTTTTGTTTTAATTTTATCATTTGCAGAATTTAATGTTCCTAAGTTTAAACAAATTAGTGGTAGCTTAAAAAATGCTTTTGGAGTTCAAAGA